>ERZ791702.353-NODE-353-length-21736-cov-77.1014_pt1 | contig 21736 bp, 17 predicted proteins | sample MGYA00510050_ERZ791702 | MGnify/ENA primary metagenome ERZ791702 (study PRJEB30046, sample SAMN00715230) | human gut metagenome | study: EMG produced TPA metagenomics assembly of the A metagenome-wide association study of gut microbiota in type 2... | reverse complement strand
TCTTTCGGCGATGAAGGGAGAGCGAGTGAGGATTCATGCCCATGATGCGCTGATGAGATGGATTGAGGCGGAATACGGAATCGTGGATGATACGGCGATTATCGAGATTGCGCAGACCGCAGGACTGGCTCTGATTGAGCCTGAACAGCGCAACCCGATGAAGGCTACTTCCTGGGGTGTGGGCGAGATGATAATGAATGCTTATCGCCGGGGCGTGCGCAGTTTCATCGTGGGCTTGGGCGGCAGCGCCACATCCGATTGCGGCATCGGAATGCTCAAGGCGATGGGCGACGACTGGAAGAAAATCCGCCGGGAATGCAGCTTCGTGCTGGCTTCGGATGTTACCAATCCGCTCTGTGGCGAAAATGGGGCGGCTTATGTTTTTGCGCCTCAGAAGGGAGCTGATGCTAAGATGGTGCAGATGCTGGATGATAGGGCGAGGAAGTTTGCCGAGGTTAGCGCCAAGCATTTCGGATATGATAGGAGTGAGGCTCCTGGGGCTGGTGCGGCCGGAGGACTGGGCTATGCTTTCCTGCAATATTTCAATGCTGAGGCTCGTCCTGGGGCTGAACTTCTCTTGGATGAGATTGGTTTTGATGCGCTCATTCAGAATGCTGATCTCGTGATTACGGGCGAGGGACATAGTGATAAACAGACCTTGATGGGAAAACTGCCGCAAAGGATTCTGGAGCATGTTCTGAAGTGTAGGGAATCGGATAAAAGCCATGTGGCTTGCTCGCAGCTTGCCGGGGATTGCAAATCCCCGGAATCTTCGTTTCCCCATGTGTGGCTCGTCTCGGGTGGCGTGAGCGACAGGCAGGCGATGCTGGATGCAGGTTTTGATAGAGTTATTCAGGTTACTCCGGAAGAAATGCCGCTGGAAGAGGCGATGAAGCCGGATGTTGCCCGTAACAACATCATAAAAGCGATAAAGAACAAATAAAACAACAGAACTTTCGCATGTGGTTCCAGATGGGCTGAAAGCTCAAAAGCTCCTGCAAGACTCTCGCCCTGAAAGGGCAGAAGCTCTTAGCCCAGGGCATCGCCCTGGGTACACTAGCAGTCAGCAATGCGCCCTGAAAGGGCAAAAGCTTTGTAAATTGCCTAGCTCTTTGAAGCTTTTGCCCTTACAGGGCGACAGGTCGGCGATTACCATTACCCAGGGCGATGCCCTGGGCTAGGAGCTTCTGCCCTTTCAGGGCGTGCTGTTTAAACCTTGCTTCTGCCCTTTACCTTTCCCTTCGGCCGGTGACCGTTGGTTCAGGGCGTGTGGAGCTTACTTGCGAAATTAGAACAAGAAAATAATGAAGTATATAATTTTTGATTTTGATGGAACCATCGGCGATTCGCAGAGTCTCATTGTGAAGACCTTGCAGGATACGATGCGGGCAAGAAAACTGGAAGTGAAATCGGATGAGGCTTGTGCCAAGACCATCGGTCTTCGATTGGATGAGGCTTTCGTCTCGCTCTTCGGAATGAGTGCTGAGGAAGGAATGGAATGTGCGGCAACCTATCGCGAAATCTTCCTGGATAACAAGAAGACGATGATCGTGCAGCCCTTCCCTCATGTAATAGATACCCTGAGAGAATTACATCGCCAGGGTTTTATTATGGGAATGGCTAGCAGCCGCAACCATTGCTCGCTGGATGGATACGTGAAGCAGATGCAGCTGGAGAATATCTTCTCTTCCATTGTGGCAGGCGATGATGTGGAGCACGTGAAGCCGGCATCCGATATGGTCTTCAAGGCTTTGGGAGAGATGCTGGGAATGAAGAATCCCGGAGTTTCAGCAGAAGATGTTCTGAATCCCGGAGTTTCAGCAGAAACTGAAAATATCAAGGATGTTCTGGCTGAAACCCTCGTAGTAGGCGATATGAACTTTGATGTGGATATGGCTCACCATGCCGGTTGCAAGGCCTGTGCCGTAACCTATGGAAACGGAACCCGAGAGCAGTTGGCTTCTGCCGAATTCATCATTGATGATTTTGCAGAACTCCTGGAACTGGTCTGAGATTAATTCTAACTGTACAGTTGAAACGCCCTGAAAGGGCAGAAGCTCCTAGCCCAGGGCATCGCCCTGGGTAATTATGAACGCAAACCCGTCGCCCTGTAAGGGCAAAAGCTTTCAAAGAACCAAGCAGTAAACAAAGCTTTTGCCCTTACAGGGCGTCTTATTGATTGCTATTATACCCAGGGCGATGCCCTGGGCTAGGAGCTTCTGCCCTTTCAGGGCGTGTGGAGCTTATATGCGAAACTTGAGTAGAATTACAGTTGTATTTACATTTGCGTTTGTATTTACATTTGTATTTACACAGAATAGGTGACTATTCCTCCATCAACTTGCGATAGCGACCCTTCTTGATTTCTGTATCGCCCAGGCGGCGCGCCTTGTTGATTTCGTACTCAGAATAGCTGCCCTCGAAGAAGAAGACCTCACCATTGCCCTCGAAGGCAAGAATGTGGGTACAGATTCGGTCGAGGAACCAGCGGTCGTGGCTGATAACCACAGCACAACCGGCAAATGCTTCCAAACCTTCCTCCAAGGCACGCAGCGTGTTTACGTCGATATCGTTGGTAGGCTCATCGAGAAGCAGTACATTACCCTCCTGCTTCAATGCCAAAGCCAACTGCAGGCGGTTGCGCTCACCACCCGAGAGTACGCTGCAGAGCTTGCTCTGGTCGGTGCCCGAGAAATTGAAACGGCTGATGTAAGCACGTGCATTCACGTCTCTGCCACCCAGACGCAAGGTTTCGTTGCCCTGAGAAATCACCTCGTAAACGGTCTTCTGAGGGTCGATGTCCTTGTGCTGCTGGTCAACATAAGCCAGCTTCACGGTCTCACCCACCTCGAATGTTCCGCCATCAGCCTGCTCCAAGCCCATAATGAGGCGGAAGAGGGTAGTCTTGCCGGCTCCGTTAGGACCAATCACACCTACGATGCCGTTAGGAGGAAGCATGAAGTTGAGGTCGTTGAAGAGAACCTTCTCGCCAAATGCCTTCTTCACATGCTGAGCCTCGATAACCTTGTTGCCCAGACGAGGACCGTTAGGGATGAAGATTTCCAGCTTCTCCTCGCGCTCCTTCTGCTCCTGGTTGAGCATCTGCTCGTAAGAGTTCAGACGAGCCTTACCCTTAGCCTGACGGGCCTTAGGCGCCATGCGAACCCATTCCAACTCGCGCTCCAATGTCTTGCGGCGCTTAGAGGCAGTCTTCTCCTCCTGAATCATTCGCTTGGTCTTCTGGTCGAGCCAAGAAGAGTAGTTGCCCTTCCATGGAATACCCTCGCCACGGTCCAACTCCAGAATCCACTCGCTCACGTCGTCGAGGAAGTAGCGGTCGTGGGTAACGGCGATTACGGTTCCCTCATACTGCTGCAGGTGCTGCTCCAGCCAGTCGATGCTCTCAGCATCCAGGTGGTTGGTAGGCTCATCGAGCAGGAGTACATCCGGCTTCTGCAGGAGCAGGCGGCAGAGAGCCACACGGCGGCGCTCACCACCCGAGAGATTGGTTACAGACCAATCGCCAGGAGGACAGTGGAGGGCAGCCATCGCACGCTCCAGCTTGGAGTCGATGTTCCAGGCATCGGTAGCATCAATGATATCCTGCACCTCAGCCTGGCGCTGCATCAGCTTGTCCATCTTATCAGGGTCTCCGTAATATTCTTCGAGACCGAACTTATTGTTGATGTCCTCATATTCTGCGAGTGCATCATAGATTTTCTGCACACCCTCCATCACATTTTCCTTCACGGTCTTGTTCTCGTCAAGCGGAGGATCCTGAGGCAAGTAGCCCACAGAGTAGCCTGGGCTCCAAACCACCTCGCCCTGGGTAGGTTGCTCAAGTCCTGCGATGATTTTCATCAACGTAGATTTACCGGCACCGTTCAAACCGATGATACCGATTTTTGCTCCGTAGAAGAACGATAGGTAGATGTTCTTCAGAATCTGCTTCTGGTTTTGTGGGATAATCTTAGATACGCCCACCATTGAGAAGATGATCTTCTTGTCGTCAACTGTTGCCATATATATTATTAAATAATGTGTATTTGTGAATAAATTGAGTAAATTGCCGAAATTGGCACTAACAGTTGCAAAGATACATTATTTTTTTGAAATTCTCGCCTTTCTTTCCAAGAAAAGTTGTATATTTGCAATTAAATGATTTTTTGTTGATTAATTAAAGAAAGGACAATGATATGGATGCAACCTATATAGACCTTACCATCCGCCTCTCGCTTGCGCTGGTTCTGGGTGGAGCGATAGGAATAGAGCGTGAATACCGTGCCAAGGAGGCAGGTTTCCGCACCCACTTCCTGGTGGCCCTGGGTAGTGCGCTGTTCTGTGTGGTTTCGCAGTATGGATTCGGAGTGGATCTGAAGGATTCCTCGCGTGTGGCGGCGCAGGTGGTTTCGGGCATTGGATTCCTGGGCGCCGGTACCATCATTTTCCAAAAGAATGTGGTGAGAGGATTGACTACGGCGGCTGGCTTGTGGGTGACGGCGGCCATCGGATTGGCGTGCGGTACGGGAATGTATGTTGCGGCGGCTCTTACCACGGTGATGGTGCTGCTGGGACTGGAGGTGCTGAACTATTGGATTCCGCCATTGGGAACCACTACCGTTGAGCTGAATTTCTCTGCCCCGTCTCGTGAGAGCGTGAAGGATTTCATCAAGCAAATCAAGCAGAAAGGAATGGAGGTGCATTCCTACGAACTGAAAGAGCGCCGGTTATCCAAGGAGGAATTCCTGGAGGCGAATATCGAAGTGAAGGCGAAGAAGGATTTCCATACTCTGGAGATTCTTGACCTGATGAACGATTTCTCGGATGTCACGATTTCTGCGATAAAATAGGGTTGTTATCGCACACTATTATTTTTTCGGATAAAAAGTTTCGAAATGTTTGGAGATTACAGGAAAAAAAGTTATTTTTGCTCTCAGAAACTGTTCGGTCATAGTAATCAGCTTGTTTCTTGCTTAGCTGTTTATCTTGCTTCTCGGCAGTCTCTAAAACGAATTTATTAATTTAATAGTGAATGATATGAAAAAGATCCTGATGATTATCTGTTGCCTGATGATGTCGCTCGGCATTTCAGCTCATAAGAATTTTGTTTATGGTATTTATGATGTTCAGACCAAGAAGGGTGTGGGTGGTAGCTATATCATCGACCTCAAGAACAAGAAGTTCCTTCCTGACTGCGATGGCGGTGAATATTCTGACTGCGGAGATATGAAGAATGTCAAGACCGTTGGCGATGTTACTACCTTCGATTGGTATAATAGCGATGGTTCCTTTGGCGGACGTGGCAAGGTTGGCAAGTTGAAGGATGGCCGTATGACCTTCAGCGTATCTTACGGAAAAGGCGCAAAGTTGTGTTCTCCGATGGCTATGGGTACTGAGAGAGAGCAGCATGCTTTCGAGGAAGAAGGCATGATAGGCTTGCAGAAGGCAGGCGTGCTCAATAAAGGCATTGATTCGGTGAAGAATCTGTTCAAGAAGAAGGACAAGAAGGATAAGGACAATGCTAAATCCGATAAGAACAAATCTACCAAGAAGAAGTAATCTTGGAAAATAATGTCAAGGAGTTAAAGGAGTTAAGGTGTTAAAGGAGTTAAGACGTATGTTTTGTAGTTTAAAAACTACGCCAAATAACTATTGTCTTAACTCCTTTAACTCCTTAACTCCTTTCTTAGAAGATCCTCGCCAGATAGTCGTAGTGATCGCCTTCTGCCACGAGTTCACCATGCAGACCGCAGGTCTCAGCGATGGATTTTAGTAATGGGAAATCCACGTAGAGCCAGTCGAAGCGGTCGCCCTTTACATCCTTGTAGATCATCTGGTAATCTACTTCTCCGTAATAGGCTCCATTCAGATTGATATCGAAACTTCCATCCTCATTCTCGTAGATGTATTTCAGGTCGGAGGAATCGATGAGAATCTGACCGCCCGGATTCAGCAACGCCTTCAGGCGCTGGAAGAGGTCAGGGAGATGTTCTATCTTCCCGGCAATTCCCGTTCCGTTCATCAGGAGGAGAATCGTATCGAAACCCGTTCCCAGATGATCGTCGAAGAGATTGATGCATTCCGCATTCTTCACCCCTCTCAGCTTCATCGCTTCGCAGCTCAAGGGCGAAATATCTATCGCCTTTACTGCCAGTCCCTTCTCCTGCAGGGCGAGCGTATGGCAACCGCTTCCGGCTCCAATATCCAGCACCCGTCCCTTGGCTAGCTGCAAGGCTTTCTGCTCCAGCACCGGCATTTCCGGGACGCTTCTGAAGAGATGGGTTACTGGCATTTCGTCTTCCTCGAACATCGAAGAGAGCACTCTCAGTCGGGCCGCCTTCCCCTGCTTCTGGAAATCGAGAATGGCTGCGCCCATCGGGTCTTTATCTGCTGATAATATTTCTGTATTCATTTTCTTTCTATCTGTTGTATCTTAAGTTTCTTGAATTCTTCTGCAAAAATACAATAAAGTTTTGATAAAACAGATATATTTCAGAAAAAACTGATCAGATTTTTACTCGTATCTGATTGCCTCGATAGGGTCGAGTCTTGCTGCCTTCTTTGCCGGATACCAGCCGAAGAACACGCCGGTGAAGGTACAGACGGCGAAACTCATGATGATGCTCCAAGGCTCTATCTGAGTGGCTATGTGCAGGAAGGCATTCAGACTCAGCGACAGACTCACTCCCAATATCACTCCGATGATTCCACCGGTTACTGAGAGCAGAATCGCCTCGATGAGAAACTGGTTCAGAATGTCGATTCCCCTGGCTCCCACACTCATTCGAAGACCGATTTCACGGGTTCGCTCGGTAACGGAAACGTACATGATGTTCATGATTCCAATACCGCCCACCAGCAGGGAGATTCCTGCCACACTACCCAGAAGGATGGTGATGGTGGACATGGTGGAATTCATCATGCTGGAGATTTCCTCCTGCGAACGGATGTTGAAATCATCCTCATCTGCCTCGGTGGTCTCGGTGGCATCCTTCAGCTTGTGGTTGCGGCGGAGGATTTCCGAAATCTGATCCTGAGCCGGCTGGGATGCTTCCTCGGTAATGGCAGAACATACGATTCCGCCCAGATAGGTCTGTGCCAGGATTCGCTTCATCACGGTGGTGTATGGGGCGAGGACGAGGTCATCCTGGTCCATACCCATCGAGTTGTAACCCTTCTTCTGGAGCACACCTACTACACGGAACGGGATGCTGTTGAAACGTACTACCTTGCCGATCGGGTCGCTGCCATCGGGGAAGAGATAATCCACTACGGTCTGACCCAGGATGCAGACCTTGGCTGCTGCCTTGATGTCGGTATCAGTAAACATTTCTCCATCTGCCACCTTCAGCTGGCGGATGCTCAGGTAGTCCTGATTCACGCCATAGATGGAACTCTGCGTATTGTTGTTGCCGTAGATCCACTGTCCCGAACTGTTTACGGTAGGTGAAATGGCACTGATGTTATTACAATCCTCCTTGATGCTCTGGTAGTCTGCCTGCTTCAGGGTCTCCATCGAGGAAGCATCCTGTCGCACACCGCCTCTCATGTCGGCACCCGGCGAAATCATAATCATATTGCTACCCATCTCGGCGATGTTCGCCTTGATGCTCGCCTTACTTCCCTGTCCGATGGCAAGCATCGTAATCACGGCTGCAATACCGATGATGATGCCCAGGGCTGTGAGGAAGGAGCGCATCTTGTTGGCTGCTATCGCTCGAAGGGCAATCTTAAAAAGATTCTGATAATTCATATTCTATACTGTTATTCGTCCGTATTGGCTGGCAGGGCGGCAAGGCCTTCTGCTGCCGAAAGGATGTGGTCATTATAGGTATCGCTGATGATGTGTCCGTCGCGCAATTCGATGTTGCGGCTGGAATACTTGGCGATATCCGGGTTGTGGGTTACGAAGATGATGGTTCTGCCCTCGGCATAGAGCTTCTGGAAGAGAACCAGGATCTCGAAGCTGGTTCTCGTGTCCAGGTTACCCGTTGCCTCGTCGGCGAGAATCACGGCAGGATTGTTCACCAGCGCACGGGCGATGGCTACACGCTGCATCTGTCCACCCGACATCTGATTGCTCTTATGGTAGAGTCTTTCGCCCAGTCCTACAGCCTTCAGAGCTTCGATGGCACGCTGCTTGCGCTCTTCTGCGCTGATGGCAGGATTGTACATCAGCGGCAGCTCTACATTCTCCACACTCGTGGTTTTCGGCAGGAGATTGTAGTTCTGGAAGATGAAGCCGATCTTGCGGTTGCGCAGGATGGCTCTGTCGTTGCGGCTCATCTTGCGCACGCTCACGCCATCCAGGTAATATTCGCCCTTGGAAGGGGTGTCGAGACAGCCCAGCTGGTTGAGCAGGGTGGATTTGCCGGAACCCGACTTACCCATGATGGTAACGAACTCGCCCTCGTAGATCTTGAAGCTTACGCCTTTCAGGGCGTGGACGGTTTCATCACCCACAAGAAAGTCGCGGCGCACGTTGTCGAGCTCTATCACCACCTTCTTGTTCTCGTTGTTATTTGATGTTTCAGACATAATGATTCTTTTTAACTTCTCCCCTTACTTCTTCTTTCCTCTAGGCCCCGGACCGCTGATCAACCCCTGGCTCTGCTGTGGAGCATCCTCTTCTTCCGGAACATTCACCACGATTTCCGTAACAATCTTATCGCCCTGCTTCAATCCCTTGGTGATTTCTGTATTGATTCCATCACTCTGACCGATGGTTACAGGATGAGCGGTGAGGGTGTTGCTATTCAATGTCCAGACCTTGTTTTTACCCTTGCAGTCCACGATCTTCATATCCTTGCCCACGGTTTCCTTGGTAGGGGTAAAGCGGAGAGCCTTGTTGGCTACGGCGAGCACGCCGCTGCGCTCCTGGGTGTAAATGGTAACGTTGGCTGTAAGACCCGGTTTCAATTTCAAATCAGCATTTGGAGCAGAAATCACTACCTCGTAAGTTACTACGTTGTTGGTAGTTGTAGCTTCCAGGCGCACCTGCTTCACGGTTCCCTCGAAGGTATCATCCGGATAGGCATCTACGGTGAAGGTTACTCGGTCGCCTTCCTTTACACCGCCGATATCAGCCTCGTCCACATTGGCTACTACCTGCATATTGGTCAAATCCTTTGCGATGGTGAAGAGTTCTGGGGTGTTGAAGCTTGCAGCTACGGTCTGACCTTCCTCTACGCTCTTTGAAATCACGGTTCCGTCGATAGGAGAGGTGATGGTGGCGTAGCCGAGGTTGGTCTGCGCTCTCTGTACGTTTTCCTTGGAAGAGGCAACCTGCTCCTTAGCCTGGCGATAGGTGAGGAGGGCATTCTCGTATTCATCGGCGCTGACAAGTCCCTTCTTGTAAAGGGTTTTGTAGCGCTCCATATTGGCTGCCTGATAGTTCAGACTGCTCTGTGCGCTGGCTAGGTTTGCCTTCGCTGTATTCAGTTCGCTCAAGAGATTGGTCTTGTCGAGTTCTGCGATGACCTGTCCCTTCTTTACCTGGGAGTTGTAGTCCACATAGAGTTTGTTGACGATACCGCTCACCTGGGTACCCACGGTTACTGAGGTTACAGCCTCGATGGTACCCGTAGCGGTTACGCTGTTCTGCAAGGTTTTCAGCGCCACTTTTTCCTCCTTGAAGTTAATATCTTCCTCCTTTTTTCCGCCCGACATCGCCCATGCCGCCACGGCAACGATTACTATCACCACGACAGCAATCCAGATTTTGCTAATTCTCAACTTTTTCATTTATATTCAGATTAATTTAATTCGAAATAATAAAACTTTTTCTTTTCTTCATCGGAACACGCTGAGTTAACGGAACATTCTTGCTCCTCGGATTACGCACGGAATTAAAACGGATTTGGCCTTACGGCCATTGGGCTAGCGCCGTAGCGTTCCAACTTTAGGGGGTATCGCCACGACCGTAAGGTCGAGTTTCCGTTTAAAAATCCGTGCGTAATCCGAGGAAGGCGGTTAAGGTTCCGTTTATTCCGCGTAATCCGATGAATAATGACACACCCTCTTAATTAAATATGTCCTTCCTTATAGAATTTCAACATGTTGATGTTGAGGATGGCGAGGTATTTCGCCTGAAGCTCGTTCTGCTTCGCTTTGAGCAGGTTATCCTTTCCTGTTCTTAGCTCAACGATATTCTTCAATCCCAGCTTAAACTGCTCGCTCAGCAGATTGTAACTGGTCTGGGCACTCTCGCTGCTAACCTTTGCCGCCTTAAACTGGCTTTGGTTAGTGGTAGCCTGCAACCAGTAGTTCTCGATGGTAGAGTAGAGCTGAGTCTGCTGGTTCTTCAGGTCGAGCTGGATGCTTTCGCGCTGAATCAATGCCTTGTTCACCTGAGTCTTGGTGGTTCGGTTTTCAAAGAGAGGGATGCTCACTCCTACGCCGCCTCCAACGCTGAAGTTGGTCTTCAACTGCTTGGCAAGACCATTGCTGTTCATGGAAGTATTGCTGGTAGAAATACCTGCGTTAGCGCTGATGGTAGGCTGCTTGCCCGCCTTCGCAATCTTGATGTTCAAGTCGTTCTGAGCCAACTGATTCTTGATGGTCTTGAACTCCGGACGGTTTTCGAGAGCCGCAGCATAGACTCCGTTCATTGCCGGAACAGCCACGAGAGCCATCTCATCGGTGGTATTCGGAATCTCGATGTCAAAAGCTTCATCGCTTGTAATCTGAAGCAGTTCCTTCAACTGTCGCTTATAGTTCTTCACATTACTTTCCGCCTGCACGATGTTGAATTCATCCTGAGCTCTCTGAGCGGTGAGCTGAGCCAGATCAGCCTGACTCATCTTTCCTATCTTCACCATCTCCTTGCCCCGTTCCTCGTTCTGCTGGCTCGAGAGATAGCTCTCCTTGTTCACCTGGATAGCCTCTGTAGAGTAGAGAATCTGCACGTAGAGCTGTGCAATCTGTTCCTGCAGTTTGATAGCCTGGGTAGCCGAATCGAGCTGTGCAGCCTCGGCAGAGAGCTGGTTCAGTTTTACCTGATTATGGTTCTTGTTTCCATTCCAGATGGTGTAGTTACCCATCACGGAGTAGTTTCCGTTGTAATACACCTTGTCGATGCTGGCTCTTGAGAAACCGTCACCGCTGATACCGCTAGCCACCCACGGCGTATAGTTCACGCTTTGGTTGGTGCTGGCGCTGAGCGACGGAAGCAGAGCAGCTTTCGACTGCAGATAATCTTCTTGGGCGCTGGCCTTGGTGAGTTGCGTCTTCTGAAGAGCGATGTTGTTGGCAAGCGCATAGTCGATACAGTCTTTCAGCGACCATTGTTTTGCCTGCGTAGCCAATGGTGCCGCCACAAGGAGCAGAGCAGCCATTGCGTTTTTTACTTTTCCGTTCATAATCTTCTTCTATTTTCTTTTTACCTGTTTTATTTATTTCAGAAAGATATTAATCTGATTGCATTTAGACGGAAAAGTTTAGCATAAAGTTTCAATTTTAACAATCCTTGTGATTTTTGTGAAAAAATGGAAAGGGAGGGGGAAAGAAAAATCCGTGAGCAAGATGCTGCATCTTGCTCACGGATTTGATTCTGTGGTTATCTGATATCCGTTAGGCGTCCTGCCGGATTTGCAATCCGGCATCAATCACCTTATTTATTTGCTATTTCTGATGATTTCCTCAGCCTTATCCTTTTCACTGTCAAAGCTGAATACTTTATAGATGAGACCTGTATTCTGAAGATCCACGATATGTGGCGCCATCATTTTGAGTGCTTTCAGCTGTTCGGCGTCGAAAGGGAATATCTTCATGATGCGGACCACCTGGGCGCAGGAATAATAGCAGCCGAGGCTTGCCACTTCTATCAGGTCGAACTTGTTGTCGTCGAAGCTTGCTTTCTTCACCTTATTATATAGTTTGGAGAAGGAAGCATCATCGAGGCTGTAGCCGTAATCCATTCTGCCATCGGGATCACATCTTCCATCGTAGAGGGGTGGAGTAGGGTGTTGTGGTTGCTGTACATTTGATGTCTGGCTGTTGGGTTCTATGATTCTTGTATCGTACTGCACAACCTTTCCGTTTCTGTCGAAGAAGACCGTGATGTACTTGGAATCTCCAAACAGATTATTATATTTAGCATATTCCCATTTGTCCCCATACATGTCGAAACTGGTGAGCTTAGGTTCTCCGAGAATGGCTATTACTTCCTGCTTGGTCATTCCCCGCTCCACGTTTCTTTTTCCCTTAGCTGAAGCCGAGAGGCATACGGCAAACATCAATATGGCTGTGGCGATGAGTGCCATTACTTCATTTCTTTTCATAAGCGATACTGTTTTTGAAAGTTATAATCTTGAGCCCCTTTTAAAAAGAGTGCTCGGTCATTATCTTGTTTACGCCTGCAAAAGTACTACTTTCTTCCGAAAAGAAACGAGAAGGATTCCCTAAAGTAGAAGGGGAAATCCCTATTCCTGATTAGGGTGAAAGGTTACGACCTCAAGGTGAAAGGTTACGACCTCAAGATGAAAGGTTACGACCTCAAGGGCGAAAAAGATACCGCTAAAGAGCAAAGGATACCACCTCGGCATGGTACATTTGGCGAAAAGATACCACCTCAGCATGGTACATTTGGTCAAAAGATACTACCTCGGCATGGTACATTTGGTGAAAAGATACCACCTCAAGAAGAAATGTACCATGGTAAGCATGGTACATTAGGCGAAAGGTACCAAGGCGAGAACGAAAGGTACCAAGCTTTTTGGTGAAAGGTACCAAGGTAAAGCAACGAAAGGTACCAAGCTCCTTGGTACCTTTGAAGATTATAGGAGAGGGATTAGATTTTTCCCTCCTATAAATTAATATCATAAGTCTTCTCCATCCTCCATATTGTATCCATTTTCGTAGTATATTGCTATATTATATTGGTTAAAGTTCTCTATAATCATGAACCATACCGATCTCTTATCCAAAAAATCCTTAATAGCTTCAACAGAGATGTTAGTCATATCCGTTTTTTCCTCTGGCTTTGGGTTTTGAATTTGCTCTTCAGTATATTTGGCTAGTACACATTGATGAGCATATTTTAATATCAAAGAGGAATCTGATGGCAATTGTGTGAAATTCGCTTCATATCGTTTGTGTTTTACTTGCATATTAAACGAGATATTCTCGTCCTCACTAATGTATTGATCTTCCTTTAAAGGGAGATACTTTGTGTTCTTGGAGAATTGGCGGACAAGGTTGTTGAAGCGAATACGGATATCCGTTTCATTTGTAGGTGTCTGATTGATAACACAAATGCGCCAAACTTTTCCCTTATTTTCCATAGGCATAACATAAGCTTTAAAACCATTAAATTCCCCCTCAAGTTCGTCACTAGACGAAATTGGTTTGAATCCCTTGGTTTTTAGTTTTGCCTTCATTTCTGAAATAGTCCCGTCTATGGGAAATCCAAGAAACTTAGTTACGTCCTTTTGGGCGAATATAGCAAGAGAATTCACTAATACAAACAAAATAGCAATAAGTCGTTTCATAAGCTCATATATTAAATGATGAATACTTTCGGCAAAGATACATAAAAAAAAAAATGATGTTTATATAAAATGGAAAAAAATCGATTATTCCCCTGAAATTCTGATTTTGTAAGACATATAAGGCAATAAGATAGAAAATGGCCCCCCTAGTGTGGATGATATAAGAATAGAAAAGTGCCGACAAGATTTAACTTGCCGGCACTTCTTGTTAGTGTTCGCGATTTTCTACGACATGCAACTCGTCACGCCCAGCGAGGCAGCGATAGCGGTCAAGATAGATATTACTATCTGAAATACAGTTTTCCAGGTTTCTTTCTTCATAGGCAGTTTTTTTTAGTGATTAATGATTAGTGATTTACAAACTTACGTTGTCGCCGCCAGCGTCAGTTCCGCTGTCAGTTCCGCCGCCAGTGCCCTGGCTAGTGCCACCGCCGCCCTGCGATGTTCCGCCGTTATCCTTGTTGGTCTCCCCGCCAGCACCCTGGCTAGTTCCACCGCCTGGCGTATTTGCAGTTCCGCCGCCATCCTCAGCCCCGGTGGTATAGTCATCGTATGCCACGATCTTGGTGAGCTTCTTCAGCTCGGCGTTGCTCCAGGTCTTCGTGTTTCTTACAATCAGGTGCACGCCCAGCACACTTGCAGCAGTTACCTTCTCCTTGCTCACCTCGCCACTTGAAGTCATACCGATGGAGAACAATCCAAGGTCAGAGAAACGAACGCTCTTGCCGTCCAGAATCAGATGCTTCAGGTAATCGAGGGTATCCATCAGTACACCGTGAATGGTGCCTCGGCTGTATGGAGAGTTGTGCTCGGAGATATGAGTCACGAAGTCCTCGAAACTCATCTCACGGTCGCTCACGGCAGTAGCATACCAGAGCTTCTTACCTGCGTTCTCACCCGTCTGAGGGGTACGCATAATCTTACGATACTTACTAGTTCCTTGTCCCATAATCAATCAGTTTTTAAAGGGTTAATAATTCAATTTTTAATGGTTACTCATTCAGTTTTTTGTCACTCATCCGATTGGCGCCTTATCTCTGAATGACGGTGCAAAGATACGGCTTTTTTCTGGAACCACCAAATTTCAAGATGTGATAAGGGTCGATTTTCAGCAGCTTTCAATTTGAAACTACGTTAATAATCCTAACTCGTAAGATAAAGAAGAGAGAAATATCGAGTTGTTGTTTGAAAAACATAGAAATCCATCCTAAACTACTATTAAATAAACCTTTAAACCATTATGAATCTTCTATCCGTACCCCTCTAAAATCGTACTCAATTACTCAGTTACTCAATTACTCAGTTTTATTCTGCCCGTATGTTTCTTCCTGTATAGATAGTATATTATATATTAAATATATAATATAAAAAATATACTTTCAATTTGTAACCAAGTTCCAGGTGTAGGGGTCTAGAAATAAACTGAGTAATTGAGTAACTGAGTAATTGAGTCAAATCGAGCCAAATCCTGATGTGCCATCATCAAGAAGATTCTTTTCGTAGTTTATCTATATCTTGTCAATAAATCAGATAGCCATATAAATTATGCGGTTCGGAGTAGGAGAGGGCATCAACCAACTTTTTTCCAACTTTCTCGGAAAAACTCTTGCTTGTTTCAAAAGAAAATCGTACCTTTGCTTCATCAAAAGAAACATTAATAACTTAGGGATTATGAAGCAGGTAGAAGAAAGATATATCAGTTTGTTGACCGATTTCGGTTTCAAGCGAATTTTCGGATCAGCTCCCAACAAGGATCTGCTGATCTGTTTCCTCAACAGCTTGTTTAATGGCAGACAGGTTGTTAAGGACGTGAAGTATCTGAATCCGGAGAACGTGGGCGATATCTACACCGACCGCAAGGCCATCTTCGACGTATATTGCGAAGGAGCAAACGGCGAGAAGTTTATCGTGGAAATGCAGAATGCATACCAGACTTACTTCAAGGATCGTGCCCTGTTCTATTCCACTTTCCCTATCCGTGAGCAGGCTCCTAAGGGTAGTGAATGGGACTTTAAGCTCAACCATGTTTACACAATTGCTCTGCTCAACTTCAACATGAACGAGGATGCCTTTAATAAGGAGGAAATCCGCCATCATGTACAGCTATGCGATACAGCTACGCACAAGATTTTCTACGATAAGCTGGAGTTTATCTACGTGGAAATCGCCAAGTTCAACAAGTCGCTTGACGAGTTGGAAACGCTCTACGACAAGTGGCTCTATGCCCTGAAGAATCTCTACAAGCTTACCCAGCGTCCTAAGGCCTTATGCGACAAGGTCTTCGACCGTCTTTTCGAAGAAGCCGAGATTGCAAAATTTACTCCGCAGGAACAACGAGAGTACGAAGCCAGCAAGATGGCATATCGCGATATCAAGAATTCGATTGATACCGCTAAGAGAGAAGGAAAAGAAGAAGGTCTGGCTGAAGGAATGGAAAAGGGCTTGGCTGAAGGAATGGAGAAAGGATTGGCTGAAGGAATGGAGAGGGGTATGACCCAGCGTAGCCTTGAAATAGCCAGGAAGATGCTGGCGAATGGTATGGATACAGCCACGGTGATGAAAATAACAGGGCTGTCGGAGAGTCAGTTGCAGCAGCTGAAAGGATAAGGGAAATTTAATAAATAGTAAGTGACATAAAATAAGATGGCAAAACAATTTTTTACCAATAAAAACGGCAATACCCTTATAAAGGAATTTGAGGGATTGCTTGCATATAACCCAAGTATCAAGTGTCTAGACTCTGTTGTCGGATTTCTTCGTGCTTCAGGTTACTTCACTTTGCGCCCTTTTTTAAACATCATAGACAAAGTGCGCATACTTATTGGTATTGATGTAGATAAATATATAGCCAATGCACACAACAAGGGACAGATGTTCTTTGGAGCGGAAGAGGAGGTCAAGCAAGATTATCTCTCTCAACTGCGCAGTGATATTGAATCTTCACCCTACTCAAGCAGTGTAGAAGAAGGCATCTTTCAATTGATTGAGGACCTGATAAGCGGCAAACTGGAACTTCGTGCACATCCAAGCAAGAAAATTCATGCCAAGATGTATCTGCTATATCCTGAAGAGTACAACCAATATACATTGGGTGCAGCAATTACGGGTTCCAGCAACCTCAGTGGTAACGGCTTGGGAATCAGCCAAGATAAGCAATATGAGTTCAACGTACGACTGACCGATTACGAAGATGTGCAGTTTGCCAAAAATGAGTTTGAACAGCTTTGGCAAGAGGCTGAAGGATGCCCTATTACGGCAGAAGATATTAAAGCCGGTTCCATCCAGCAGACTTATCTTAATGGCGATGTTACTCCTTATGAGCTTTATATCAAGATGCTGATGGAGTATTTTGCAGACCGTGTACTTGCAACAGATGCAGGGGATGCTTTTGTTATGCCAGAAGGTTATACCAGATATGAATATCAAAGCGATGCCGTTGTAGAGGGATACCAGAAGCTTCTCAAGTATGATGGTTTCTTCCTGGCAGATGTAGTAGGTTTGGGCAAGACGGTCATTGCAACCATGATAGCTAAGCAGTTCTGTATTGATAATGGCTATGAGAACACCAAGATTCTGGTGGTGTATCCTCCTGCAGTAGAACAGAACTGGAAACAGACCTTTAAGGACTTTGGTATTGATAAATACACTCGTTTTGTTAGTAATGGCAGTTTAAACAAGGTTCTTGACGAGAATAATTTTGACTACTGGAATGCAGATGAGTATGATTTGGTATTAGTGGATGAGGCGCATAAGTTCCGCACCCATACCAATACCGCTTTTACCAAATTGCAGGAAATATGCAAGATGCCGCGCATTGAGCCAGGAAAAATTCCTGGTCTCAAGAAGAAGGTGATGCTCATTTCGGCTACTCCTATGAACAATACTCCTGCCGACCTGTACAATGAGATGCTGCTTTTCCAGGATCCTCGTTGTTGCACGATTGATGGTGTGCCCAACTTAACTTCTTTTTTCTCCCCGCTGATTGTTGAATTCAAGAGACTAAAGAAGGATCCTGATTATAATCTTGCTAAGTTCAAAAAACTGGCAGAGAAGGTTCGTGACAGAGTTATCAAACCTATCACTGTTCGCCGTACACGTACTGATATCGAGTCGATTCCGCGCTACAACAAGGATATCCAGGGCTTCCCTAAGGTTGCAGCACCAGAAATGAAAACCTATGAGATGAACAATCATATAGCCGACTTGTTCGAAAGCTCTATGGATACTCTTGTTAATGGGTTGACGTATGCCCGCTATCAGGCAATAGCCTATCTGCTCCCGGAGAAATCAGAAGGTCTCTATGATAATGCGCAGCTGATATCACGAAGCTTGGCAAGCATTCGAAAAAATGGACTTGTGAAGCGTTTGGAAAGTTCTTTCTATGCTTTCAAGACATCCATTTGTCGATTCAGGGATACTAATCAGTATATGATAAATATGTTTGCAAACGACAGGGTATTTATTGCGCCAGATCTTGATATCAATCATCTCTATGAACAGGGATTGACTGATGAAGAAATCGAAGAACGCCTTCAGGAAAAAGCTGAGGATAATCCGAAGAATGCTGTCTTCAAGGCTGAGGATTTTGAAAAGGAATATATAGACATGCTTCGTGCAGACCAAAAGGTTCTTGAAGAAATGTGTGCCCAGTGGGAAACCGTTGATGTAGAAGGTGCTGACGACTCTAAGTTTGCCAAATTCCAGGATCTCCTTAAGCATGAACTGTTCAAGAAAGACCGTAACCCAGGACAAAAACTGGTTATCTTCTCAGAATCGAAAGATACTGTAGGATATCTCCAGCGCCGAATCAATCGCAAGGATGTACTCGTTGTTGACTCCAGCAATCGTAACAAGTTGTTTCAGACCATTCAGGAAAACTTTGATGCCAATTACAAGAAGTCACAACGCAAGGATGATTTCAATATTATCATAACCACAGATGTGCTCGCCGAGGGCATCAACCTGCATCGTTCAAACATCATCATCAATTATGATACACCTTGGAACTCAACCAAGTTGATGCAGCGAATAGGACGTGTCAACCGTATCGGTTCTGAGGGTAAGAATATCTATAACTATGTGTTCTATCCTTCACGTCAGGGCAATCAGATTATCAAGCTCAACCAGATAGCCCTTTCAAAGATTCAGACTTTCCATTCTACATTCGGTGAGGATAATCAGATTTACTCGCAAGAAGAAATCATAGACCGCAATATAGACAAACTCTTTACAGAAGGAATACAGACAGAAAAGGGAGAACTCAACGAGGAAATTCCTTTCTACGAGGAACTTCGTTCGTTATATACCAGTGATAGGCGTGAGTACAACCGCATAGCCAAGATATCTCTTCGCAGCCGTACCGGACGTAATGCACGGGAGGTTGATGGGGTTACGCTATCTGATGATACGTTGGTATTCTTGAAGACAAACATGCGTAAGTCGTTCTTCCGTTCTAGTGATGAGTCGGTAGAAGAACTATCCGTAGTGGATGCTCTCAAGTATTTTAAGGCTGATGTTTCCGAAGAAAAGACCGACCGCATAGAGCACCATCACGATCATGTAAGGAATGCCCTGAAGAAGTTCCAAAAGCAGTGTAGCCAGGAGCAGGTAGAGCAGGAAGCTCTATCGCAACAGGCTGGAGTAGCACTGGGTGCTCAGGTTGCAACAGCTACTAATCTACTGAATCTCTTCCTGCCTGAAATACAGGATCAGAACCTCTATCAGCAGGTTGTTCAGTTGCGCATCCTGGCAGAACGGGGCGTGATAACAGTCATTGCCAAGCGCCTTCAGCGTATGCAGAAGGAGATGCAGCGTGGCAAGCTGAAACGTGATGAAGCTTTATCGCAAATCATAGAAATGGCAAAGAAATACAATGCTTACTATCTGAGTGCCGAAGAAATGAAGCATGAAACAGAAACAGAGGCACAGATTATTCTTAGTGAATCATTTAAATAAAAAATATGGATTATCGTTCAATCATTGAATCTAAATACAATCGTACAAACTGGCAAAAACTCCTGTACGACATCTTTCGTCAGAATATCAGATTCTGGCAGCAGCCCATAGAGGTATCTGTGGATGAGAACATGGCAAAAACTGCTCTCTACATCGGACAGATTAGCCTGCCGGATGGTCATGGCATAGCTGTATATGAGGTTGAGCTTAGTGATAAGGTCATCATAGAGCGAAACCGTGCAGGCATCCGCAACTTGCTCTGTACCAATTGGCGTGGTATAGGATGTGCAGGAGCATTTATGTTCTGTTACCGACAGAATGAGTCGGTGCTGCGTTTTTCGTATGTCAGCGAAGCATTGTCCTTTACCGAAGATGGCAGTCTGAAAAAGGAAAGTACTGACACCAAGAGATTTACATATCTGCTTGGTGAGGGACATCGTAGCCGTACTGCTATTGAACAGTTCGAAAAACTCAAGAAGAGTAGTCTCGGTCTGAAGGACGTAACCAAGGCTTTCTCCGTAGAGGCTCTTTCTGATTCCTTCTTCAAGGAATACAAGAAACAATACGAGGATATCGTGGAGTTTGTTACGGGAAAACGTATGATAAAGGGTGCCAACAATAAATGGAAGGAAGAAGTAACAGGCGAGTCATGCGCAGAAATCATGCGTGAGTTTGCTGCATTCCCAGATGCAGAAAAGGCGGTGCGCGATTATGTCAAGAAACTTATGGGACGCCTTGTATTCATTCAGTTCTTGCAGAAGAAGGGATGGATGGGATGCCCTGCTGGAGAGGCTTGGAAGAATGGTGACAGCGAGTTCGTACAGAACCTCTTTGCCAATACTCCATACAAGGAAACTTTTGTGGACGATGTGCTGGAACCCCTCTTCAATGATATCAATACCAAGCGACCTGGCGACCTGACAAGCAGTCCTCATGTAGGCGTGAATATCAAGATTCCATACCTTAATGGCGGATTGTTTGAGAATGACGATTACGACAGTACCAACTTCCCTCTTCCAGCAAAATATATGAAGAGTATGCTCGACTTCTTTGCCAGCTACAACTTCACCATCGATGAGAACGATCCTGATGATGCAGAGATCGGCGTAGATCCGGAGATGCTTGGCCGTATCTTCGAGAATCTGCTTGAAGACAACAAGGATAAGGGAGCATTCTATACGCCAAAGGAGATAGTGCAGTATATGTGCCGTGAGTCTTTGATAGCTTACTTGCAGACGGATATCACAGAAGACGCTGTAAAGGATTCTATCCGCCAGTTCGTTACTTCATACGATGTTTCTCCGCTTGATAATGAACAGAAGCAGACGATAGATAAAAAACTGAAGGAGGTCAAGATTTGCGACCCTGCCATCGGTTCCGGTGCTTTTCCTATGGGGTTATTGCGCGAACTCTATGCGTGTCGTAAAGCGATAGAAGGTATTGATGATGAGACAGCTGTCGGCATCAAGACGCATATCATACAAAACAACATCTATGGTGTTGATATCGAGAAGGGTGCAGTGGATATTGCCCGTCTTCGCTTCTGGCTTGCCCTCATTGTGGACGAGCAGAATCCTCATGCCTTGCCGAATATGGACTTTAAGATTATGCAGGGCAATTCGCTTCTGGAGCAGTATGAGGGTGTGGATTTGAGCGGTATGTCGCTCAACGAGCAGTTAAAGAAGAAATCACGTTCCAAGAAGCAGGAGGCATGGCAGCAGACTTTTGCCTTTGATGAGAGAATTGCGCTAGACAACATCCAGCATGCCATTCATGAATATTATCTTACGGATGATCACGCTACGAAAATAAATCTTCGTAGTGCGATCAATGAGAATGTGCGCAGCTATATTCTCAATCTTAAAGGCTGTACTTCTGACATTCCATACAAAACAACATCTATGGTGTTGATATCGAGAAGGGTGCAGTGGATATTGCCCGTCTTCGCTTCTGGCTTGCCCTCATTGTGGACGAGCAGAATCCTCATGCCTTGCCGAATATGGACTTTAAGATTATGCAGGGCAATTCGCTTCTGGAGCAGTATGAGGGTGTGGATTTGAGCGGTATGTCGCTCAACGAGCAGTTAAAGAAGAAATCACGTTCCAAGAAGCAGGAGGCATGGCAGCAGACTTTTGCCTTTGATGAGAGAATTGCGCTAGACAACATCCAGCATGCCATTCATGAATATTATCTTACGGATGATCACGCTACGAAAATAAATCTTCGTAGTGCGATCAATGAGAATGTGCGCAGCTATATTCTCAATCTTAAAGGCTGTACTTCTGACATTC
>ERZ791702.347-NODE-347-length-22400-cov-2.89761_pt1 | contig 22400 bp, 32 predicted proteins | sample MGYA00510050_ERZ791702 | MGnify/ENA primary metagenome ERZ791702 (study PRJEB30046, sample SAMN00715230) | human gut metagenome | study: EMG produced TPA metagenomics assembly of the A metagenome-wide association study of gut microbiota in type 2... | reverse complement strand
CGTTGTCTTCCCACCATAACTTTTCGTGGCGGTCTGGCATCCAGTTAAACCTGCTATCAATATGCTGATAGCCGTTAATACTGCTACTGCTTTCTTTTTCATTACCGGCCTCCTAAAAATAAGTACAAAAATACCACCGGTCATTTCGACTGGTGGCAACTATTCAAACTCTTTAAATTTAATTCCGTTTTTGCATTCCTCTTCATAACCAGAAAAAATTACATCCTCCGGTATTCCATCTGGAAATGCTTTACAAGTCATCTCTTCACTATTTTCATTGAAATTACTGCACAGCATACACTTTGGCAATGTCATTCTAAACCCTCCGCCAATGAAGGATATATTTTCTGATAAGTTTTCTTGCTTCATCTGGAATCCACTCTCCGTTTCTATACCTAACAAACGCCTCCGCTAAGCACTCTCGACCGTCTTTGCTTCTATCTGCATATCCTGAAATTCCTGCTATGAACTGCCTTCTTATTTTTTCATTTAACTCTATATATTCCACTTCTGATACGCAGTTCTGAAATGGCATTATATGCGCCATTTCATGCGCAATGTAATCTTCAAAATTCTTTCCCGCCATTACACCATCATTGTACCATCTCGGCATAATAGTTTCAACTTTTCTATAATCTTGTTTGTAATTCAAAACAAGTCCATGTCTCAGCATTCCATTTTCATCCAAGTAAGCACCTGTTGCAAAAATATCATTTTTCTTTAGTTTTCCGCCTTTAATAGAATCTAAGTAAATCACGTATTCCGAATCCAACTTCTTTATCGCCGCATTGATTTTCGCTTCAATTTCTTTGCTCAAACCTGCTTTCTTAACAACTGTGTCTGGAATAGAAATTCTCATTTTCAGATCATACTGACTCGGTGCAATTCTTCCTCGTCCATCAATATAAATCCGCTCTCTTTCCTCTTTCAGCCTCATTTTCCGAGAAAACGCCGCATATTCATCAAGCTGTCCCTGATATTTGGCTTTTTGGAGCATAATCTCCTGCCAATCAGCGCCTCCGTCCTGAAGCATCTGTACTTTTTCACGCTGTGCCCGCATTGCTGTCTCCATCTGGCGCTGCCTTTGCTTTGCCTCGTACAGAGTGTACTCTTTGCCCCGGAATTCTTTTGGCTTGCTTTCCTTCCGGTTCTGAGCTTCCAGCCATTCATCTGACCAGTTACGCTGTGAAATGCCAGGAAAGAATGGGTAATAAGTATGATAACAGTTGGCTCCCAGAAGTCCTGTCACTGTACCAAGTCCACAGACTGAGTACAATTGTTCTTTTGTCCAGACCTGACCTTGCCATACCGCATGAGTAGGACGGGCCCCGGCATGCCACTCAACCTCAAAATACTCTGTTCCGAGCTTCTTGGCATTGTAGTCTGCTATTTCTCCGGTAAGATTCGCCACACCAGTCATGACCGCTCTTCTGGCAGCCACTTCTACTCGGCTTGCATATCCGGATCCGTATTCAATCTTCCGAAGTCCACTGTTCGTCAGCTGCGTAACCACACGGCGCAATACACTGCCATAGTCAAATGCTCCGGTCACAATATCAAAACAGGCATTGTCCAGATAATTGGTATAAACCTGTGACAGCGGTGTTAAAACCTTTCTGCCATTATAATCCAGGTAAAATCCAAGTGACTTCGTTACATTCTCCAGATCTTCCAGACTCTGCTGAATGATCGCATCTGTGATCTGCTGCAGTTGCTTATTCTCTTCATACGGGATAAACTCTGCATTGATCTGTTCATAAATGTCCTTGTTCCGGACGTATTCCCAGTCGATCACTTTATCATACAACTCAAACATCTCCGGATAAGACGCATCCAGTGTTTTCTTGATCTCTCTTTCGATATCCTCGGAAGAATATCCCAGAATCCGTAAACGGTTAATCTGCCAGTCAGCTGTACTGGTGATCTCGCCGGTCTTTTTGATCCGCCGGGCAATGTCCTGCAGAATCCGTTCTTCCAGACCTATGTACCGCGCTGCAATCTTATCGGCAACCTGATCTTTGTATTCTTTTCGCATCCTACTCCATCACCTGATTCTGCTCTGGCAGATTCTTCTTTGCCTGTTCCACTGTTTCACCGTACCATTTTGCACGGTATTCTTCGTGCCGCATCACGCCCATGCTGACATCCTGACGGTCCTGCTGACGCTCTGCGCCCTTATCCTCAATGATAGAATCATCAAAGTCAATCACAATATCTGTGTTCTGGTCCAATGTATTTCCTGTCACAATACCGAGCCGGATAATGATTCTGACCAACCGCTTTATGACATCTTCCAAGATTATCTCATGCTTCTTCAGCATACGGTACATATCTGAGTTCTCCGAAATGATCTCGGTTGCTGTCTTCGCTCCTGCTCCGTCAAACCGGTATCTTTCCGTACCGAATCCGCATTTCAGAGACAGATAATTCAGATCATCATTGATTGCCTTACTGTGCTGTTCTACACGAAGGCTCATGTCCACTTCCTTGATCAGACCGGTCTGGCTCTTATCGTAATCTTCCGGAAGCGAATAGAACACACCATCATCCGGATCAAAGGTTGGGGATCCGTCCTCATTCGTCAGCATTTCCGGAGCAACAAAGATTCTTTTTCTTCCCAGATCGAACTCATTGCAGTAGGAATCAAACTCCGTGTCCAGTTTTTTTAAGGTATCTATGGCGTTTGCAAAAATCGCAATTCCCATTGGATTACATTCGCCCGCATTGTTTGTGATATTCAGCCTGTCGATAACAAACTGCGGTTCTGTGGATCCTGTCTCTGTTCTGGATGCCAGATTTGCAAATGGTTTCAGCTGTTTCCATTCCTGTTCTGTCAGCTCACGACCTTCCACACTGCCTTTTGCGCATTCCAGGACGCTGTTTTCAATCACATACATTCCTTTTGATTCAATCCTGTGAAACTGAATCTGCACGTATTTCTTCTGACGAACTGTATGCACGAACGTAAAAATGCACTCCGTAACCTCCCCGTTATTCCAGCTGACCGGATAAATGTTCTTGGCATCCACATAGTTGATTCCAATCTCACCTGCAGATATCGTTCCATCTTCCTGCACAACCGCATTGTACAGATAAGGGATATATGCCACGGTCCCGGAATACGCTTTCCGTTCCTGGTAGTCATTTCCCATAACCAGGAAGTGATTGTTATCCAGAACCTTCTGCACAAATTCCTGTGTCGTTTCATCTTCCAGTGTGATCATAACTCTCTCATTAAGGAGCAGATCTGCAATATCCTCTGACAGTTTCTTTGCCATTCCCATGCTCTTCCTACGGCATCGTTTACTTGTACCTCGTCCGGTATTCACCTTGTAGAACGTAAACTGCCGGACATTGGAATTGTACCAGCTGATCCACTCATCGATCTTCCGGTAGAACGAAGCATCTACCGTATCGATTCTTTTTTTCCTGAAATAATTAAAGATATTCATCCTCTTCTCTCACCTCCCTGCTGCCGATATCGCATATGTCTATTTCTTCCGGCGTTTCATCTTTAGGTAGCCAATGTTTGATCTTGCTCCAGGCGCCCATAACCACATAGCGTATGGCATCCATGCAGTGATCCGCTTCCTTCACCGGCACTTCTTTTCCTTTTTCAATGGATTTCTTATCATACTCGTAGGTTCCAAACTCCTGCACCGCATACTCCTGCTTCGGGGAAATCGACATGATATCGAATACCAGTGCTTTCTGTACCCGGCTGATTCCAAGCGCCACATCATTTTCCGCATCCCGCAGAAACACCTGATAGTCCAGTCCGATTCTGGTAGCTCTCCTAACCTCTTCTGCCAGACCTTTTGCAGATGGATCCAAAAAAATATAAAAGATCCGGTTATCATACTGTTCATGTAGCCCATCCATGAACTCAACCAGATCTCTTGCATATTCAGACGGACTCTTCTGCCTTCCAGATTCCCGTCCACTGTGATAATATTCTCCAAGTCCCGGAAATTTCTTCCGGTAGGTGTCCAGACCAAACGCTTCAAAGGTTGTCGCATTCTGCTGACCGTAGTCACCTCCAATGTAAATCCGGTCATATCTCCTGTCCGGATCCGGCTTTTGTCTGTGCCGATCTGAAAACATATAATAGATCAGCTCATCCACGCCAATCGCTTCGCCGAGCCATACCCACCGGTACATCTTCGGATCTGCTTTCTTCATCATCTCCGCCGATGCAATCAAATCAGGACCAAGCCAGTCCACCGGCACATCCCGGTAATCTGTGTGAATGTGAATGCAGTCCTCACGCTTCTCCATTTTCTTGCACCACAAATTGATCGGAGCATTTGGGTTCTTTGGCGGGTTGTACAGATAAATCATCTGGAATCCACCCTTATTTCCACGGACAAACGTTGCTTCAATGTTGGTCAGCTCATCTTCGCCTTCGCCATCATCAAAGAACTCTGTCAGTTCATCCAGGACAACCAGCTTGATCGGTTTATCCTCGTCAATGATACCCTTTGTATCGTCAATACCGTCTGATCCGGCAAAGTACATTGTTGTCCCGTACTTCTTGTAAGTGATTTCCATCGGGGATTTCGTAATCCGGAACTTGTTTTTCGGTATCTGCAAACGGCTGATTCCCCGCAACATTTCTTTGTATACCGTCTTCCGGAGCTTGTTATGATGCTTACGCAGCACAACAACGGAACCGTTGGCATCTGATACAAGCTGATAATCTGACCGGATGGAAGCATAACTGGACTTTGTTCCTGCTCTCCCAGAAGTCAGGATGATGTGCTTGATACTCCGGTTGTTAAATATTTGCAGATACTTCGGAATTATGATCTCCGATATCCGGACCTGTTTCTTCTGGTGCGTCATTGATAATCTCTACTCCTTCATCCTCATCACCGTTTCCACCGCTCATTCTGGCGGTATTTGTACGAATCTGCTCAATTCTGGCTTTCTGCTCTTCACTTGCAGCTTCCCAATCTTTATGCAGCATCTCATCATACTGCTTGATCATTGCCCGGAGCTCCCCTTGTGCTCTTGCCTGCGCCTTCAGGAAGTTCTCCTGTTTGTCCCAGGCTTGCTGCACTTCCCATTTCTCACCAATCACATTCCCGTCTTTCTCTTCTACCTTCTCAACGGTCTTATCAGCCTGATCCTTAACATATGCAATCCTCTGCGCCCTAACAATCGCAGCATAGGCAATCTGTATCTGATGCCATAGCAGATCAAGTGGATCAGCCTGTTCAATGGCAGAAAAAATCTCCCGTGTTTCCTCCGGGAGATACTTGCTGAAGAATCCGTATTTTTCAGCATTCTTATTCTGTTCTGGTGCTCCGCCGTCATTCCCGACAGCATTTTTATTCTTTGGCTGTCCGCCTCTTTTTCGTTTCCGAACGTTCGTTTTCTTATCCGAGCGTTCGTTTTCCCATTTATGAGTACACTTCCAACGCCGAACTGTTCCTTCTGGCAAACTTAGCTGACTTGCAATCTCAACTAACTTTATGCCCTGTAAGTACATGGCTTTCGCCTGTTCGATTCGTGGATCCGGTGCTCTCGCCATGTACCATCACCTCTCATTCGTGTTGTTTTGACTTTAACTGCTTTAAACTATTCGCCCAGGATTTTTGAGATATCCTTACCAGTCTTTTCCTCTTGTTCCAGCAATATTGCTTGAATCTGACCTCGCAATTCTAGTTCGGTGGTTTCGTCAGTAACTGTAATCAACTCTTCTCTATCCGAAAAGGCAATCGTTTTCTCATAACCTGTACATTTGGTCAAAAAAACGTAGACTAGCTTTACCACTGTCACAATGGCAGTTATATCACCTACAATATACACCCCTTTCTCAAATTCAGAAATCATGACCTGAATAAAATCTGGTGGTATCGCTGCGGGCAAGCATTTAAATTCTACCGATGCCTCACACACATCTTCTCTAAAAGCATCGCGTGTAAATTTCTCTATAGCTCCTGATTCAATTTCGACTTTTTTACCATTGTAGTTATTTGTATTAACCTGAATATTAACTTTCATCTTCATTTCCTCCACCGATAAATCTAACCTCATAATACCTCTTTTTCTGGCACTTGGCAACGAAAAAGACGACCTGTCACCAGATCGCCCTTTTACCACACTTACCGTCGGAGAACTTATTGTGAAAATGTCACATCCGAAAAGCTCTTTTCTTTCGCTTCTCGATGTTATCATAATACCACAGATGCTACTGACATTCACTGACATCTTTTTCCGGAAGCCGAAAATTTACCAGTGCCTTCCCGTGAAATCGATAGATCTGCCGTTCTGAAAACTTCATCTTCTCTGCAATCTCCCACCAATCCATCCCACGGATATACCGGTAAAACAGCACGTCTTTCTCATTTTCGCTCCGCAGCCTTTTGATCTGCCGTACAATCTCCTGATATTCCACCATCCGTACATATCGTTCTTTTATCAGCTCCGATACCATACGGTCAAGCTCTGCTGCATAACCGGACAGATCTCCCTGACTGCTCCCGTGTGGCATCCCATCATTATTCATCGATGGGGAAATCTTCATAGATCGCAACTCTGCTATTTCCGCATTGATTCTATGTATCCTCCGGACATGGATCCTGTACTGTCTCAGATACTCTTTCTTTTTCTCATTTTCCGTCATTTCTTTTTCTTCGGTCTGCAATGGTATCCACCTCCGCTGTAATGTCATACTTCTTTGCCAGATATTCTGCAACGCTTACGCTCTGATAAGCCGGTCGCTTAAATCTCTCCAACGCCTTTGCATCATGCCGGCTCTCCAACTCTTCATAATGCTGCTGCCTGTCCCGCCGCTGTTCTTTTCTGCTTCGTTTCTCCTGCAAATTATCACCTTCTATCCATCATCACTCTAATATAGCCGGAATGCAAAACGCCCATAAGCACCACGCCGATCCCGTCCATTTCATTGCTATCAGAATGGTTATAGCTGTTATCATCCAGATACAAATCTTTTTTACCGCATACATTGTGTATTTATCCTCTTCCATTTATCCCTTATACCTTTCCGGAAGTGGCATCCACGCCACAACCTTATACGGTTCTCCCTGTTCATCGAACCAGGCGCCCGTTTGGGAATAATACAGCGTTGTCGCTTTCTCTGCTCCCTCGATCGTAACCAGGAACTCCGCTGCATATGCACTTCTGACATATGATTCTATGAACTCCCGCTGATCCGGAAGACGTTCTGTTGTTGGAATCCATTTCATTTCCTTCCGCTGTTTAGTTTCGTGTGGAACCACTTCAAAATATTGTTTTTTCCAATCAAACACATAATCCAAACAATATGAACCGTAACCGATGTAGCAAAAATCATCACCAGCTACTCTATATCTAAGTTCGTAATAAGGTTTACCGCCAATCTCTTCAACTATTACATTGATACTCTCGACTTTTATTTTTTCTTGTGTAGCACTCGGTACTGATTCTAATGTTTTTTCATCATCCATCTCTTGCACCTCTTTCATTTTATGCTCCTTTTCTGCATTTGCTCCGTATATTCTGTAACCCTGATCTTCTCTCCACAGATCGGGCACTCTACAAAGTTCCCAAGCTCATTCATTCCAACCTGAATGTTTGTAACATCTTCTTTCTCGCAAGTAATTCCGATTCCACATGCATCACATTTCCCCTGGTATTTAATCTTACTGATAATCCGTATCATTTTGCACCTCACATCCCCCGTATTAAGAGTTCCTTCATGAGTCGTCCTCTTACACTTTTCACGATCTCCAAGTTACATCTGGTACAGTCTTTCATCCCGTTTTCTTCCAGATACATCTGGAAATCTTCCAATGCGGTGATTGTCTCTTCAACCTCCGTCTTTGTCAGATTTATAAACATCTTCTTACCTCCAGATTTTTTCAAAGCATCCACGATGCAAGAATATTTCTGTCCCGCGTTTTGTTTTTATGTATTCAACCTTTTCCAGTTCATCGTTCTCCCGGATATATTCCTTACATCCGGGACAAGTAGCACATTTCCCGTACCGTTTCCTGTACTTCTCCAACAGACTCTTTTTTTTCTTGTCCGTTAACTCAATCACATTATCCCCTCCTGACGAATCTTCCGGATCCTTGCTTTCAGGCTTTCCATTACCCAGTTCTGAACATCCTCTTTCTTCTCCAGCGCCAGCATAACGTCCTCATCACGGGTTCCGCTGCACACCAGATGATGGATGATCACTTTTTCTTTCTGTCCCTGTCTGTGTAATCTTTTATTTGCCTGTGTGTATAATTCATAGTTCCAGGTCAGCCCAAACCAGATCACGTGGTTTCCACCCTGCTGCAGGTTCAGTCCATAGGCACTGCTTGCAGGATGTGTCAGTAGAACGTCCACCTCATGCCGGTTCCAGGCATCCTCGTCCTCAATTGTTTTCAGTTCCCTTACCCGAAGTTTTAATTTTTCCAGTGCTTTCAGAATCCGTACCCGGTCATGCTGGAAATTATAAAACACAAGGACAGATTTTCCATTCAGGCTCTCTATCAACTCCAGAAATGCCTCGATCTTGCATCCGTGGATTTCGTGAACCTCATGATCCTCGTCATAAATCGCCCCATTTGACAGCTGCAGTAATTTATTACTCAACGCCGCTGCACTGGTAACACTGATCTCCTCTTCGTCTTCCGGAAGCGCCAGAACCATCTTTCTCTCCAGTTCCCTGTATACTTTTTCGGCTTTCGCATCCAGCGTGACCGGAATCTGATGGTAAATGATATCCGGAAGTTGCAGGTAATCCTCAGCCTTCATGCTGATGCAGATATCCGAGATCTTTTCCAGAATGCTCTCTTCCGTTCCGGGTTTTGCCTTGTAGTTATAAATCACATTCTGCCCTCTGTCCCCCGGATCAAAATACCTCTCCCGGAACTGGGTGTATCTTCTTCCAAGCCTTTCACCACCATCCAGTAAAAAGATCTGACTCCAGAGATCTTCCAGTCCGTTCGGTGAAGGTGTTCCGGTAAGTTCTACCATCCGGTTAATGTGACCACTCATACTTGCCAAAGCTTTGAACCTTTTCGCTTTGTGGCTTTTGAAGGATGAGGACTCGTCCACGATCACCATGTCAAACGGCCACGCCTGTTTATAATAATCCACCAGCCAGCATACGTTTTCCCGGTTGATGATATAGATGTCTGCCGGTGTATTCAGCGCCCGGATCCGTTTTATCTGGCTCCCCAAAACCTGGGATACCCGAAGCATCTTTGTATGCTCCCATTTGTCTTTTTCTTTTGTCCAGGTTCCCTCTGCCACTTTCTTCGGCGCAATCACAAGCACCTTCCTCACCAGGAACCGGTTGTATTTTAATTCTTTTACTGCCGTCAGTGTTGTGACGGTCTTTCCAAGTCCCATATCCAGGAACAGCCCGATCTTGTTAATCTCTAAAATCTTTTCGATACAGTGTGCCTGATACGCATGCGGTTTAAATTCCATTCCACATCTCCTCCAAAAAATTTTCTACGTCCTTCGCTCCATACAGAACTCTCACATTCTGACCAAGTTTTTCCAGTCTTGTGATCTGCACTTTCTGCAGACTAGATAATTTTCCCGATTCCGTTTTCAGTTCCACAAACATTGGTGCCGTGTCCGGCAGAACCACAATACGGTCCGGCACACCATCGTTACCCGGACTGACGAATTTATACGCTCTGCCGCCCATCCTCCGGACACCGTCCACCAGTTTTTTCTCAACCTCGCGCTCAAGCATTTATCACACCTCCTGTTACTGTTCCTCGCGTACACGCGTATATGTACCCCTGTATTATGTGCGTTATGTACGCCATATACGATTTTTATTATTTATTTTTTTATTCATATATAAATTATGGCAACATTGGTAACATATTATAGAAAACCCTTTATTTATCAGGCTTTCAGCGTTGCTTTATCCGTTGCCTTTTCTAATTTCTTATGCAACATTGGCAACACCCCTATTTTTTACCCGTTGCCGTGTTGCCGTTAAGTTGCCGTTATTTTTCAAGTATGTCAACACTTCTGGCAACGCGTTCAAACCCTTTTTGGATTCCATGTGGACCATATCTGCGCTTCGATCGGTTTGGTTTCCACCCTTTAATCCCACCGAGTATCTGGTTGATCTCCCTGCTGTCCGTTCGTTTCATGTACTTTGCTTCTCCACCAAAACACTCCGACCATATCTCTAATGAACATACTTTATCCCTGTCTACAAGCTCCGTTTTTTCATCCAGATGGAGATTTCCATTCCAAAATTGTTTCCTCTGAAGCAGACTCAGTGAGTCCCAGTTATCCGGTATTTTCCGCTCCAGAAACTCCCGGATGATCCCTTCTTTTCCGGAAGACTCCCTGTGGCTCTCCTGCATCTCCTGCGCCATTTCTTCCTCTTCTTTGGACATATATAAGGGCTCGCCCAGTTTCCAGTACATATAGGCTTCCGCCCATATCTGGTCTACTTCTCCGGGCAGATCATTCCACACAGATTTCTTTGCCGGATGCACACCCACATCCACTGGCCAGAACCGGCGGTTCCCTGTCATATCCTTTAAAAATTCCTCTTCATTACTGGTTCCGAAGAATACACAGCGTCTCGGATATTTATTCGTCCTGCGCCCATATGCCGCACGGTAAATGTCGTCTGTCTTACTGAGGAACTGTTTTACCGCATTGGTTTCCTGTTTGGTCATGGCGGTCAGTTCCCCTACTTCATTGATCCACGTACCCTGGATCAGCTCGGCTGATTCTTTCCCTTCAAATGAGGTCAGTGAATCCGAAAACCATTCCTTTCCAAGAATGCTCAAAAAGGTGCTTTTTCCGATACCCTGCGGACCTGTAAAGATTGGCATGTAATCGTATTTCACTGCTCCGATCACAGCCCTCGCAACTGCAGCACACAGAGATTTCCGCATAACCGCCTGCGTATAAAGATTATTTTCTGCCCCCAGATAATCGGAAAGCAGTGTATTTACCCGCCTTACCCCATCCCAGGTAAGACTTTTCAAATATTCTTTCACATCATTGATCTTGTTCTTGCTACTCACGATCAGAAGCGCACTATCCAGCTTATCTCTTCCGGTGATCCCATAGAACAATTCCATATAGTTATAGAATCCGGCATCGTCTTCATCTTTCCATCTGCGTTTTCCTTCTTCCTTGCTCCATGGAACTCGTCCCAGAATGAGACCACAGCTTGCAAATTCATCCGTAACGATCTTCCCTTTTAATAAAGGATCATTCTCCAATACCAGTACCGCATTGTTGATCGTCTTTGCAAATTTGCCATTTCCATCCCTCGCAAGACGGTCCAGCCACGCAAGATCTGGTTCCTCCGGATCTGTTTCTTTGGTATCATAAGAATTCTGCGCTTTTTCAAAAGTTTCTTTTGCCATTAAACCAGCTACTGTTTTATCATTGCTGGCAAGCTTTGTCATTGCTATAAAAGATGGAAGCTTACTGTTTGGTGTTCCCTCTTTCGCTTCCTGATCCTGATCTCCAAATTTATGTAAACGGACCAGATCGAATGCATTCACCAGAAGACCGGAGCATGGATCGGTTGCATGATGACTGTATAAAAACAGATCTCCATCATAAACGATTGCCCCTCCTACCGTTGTTCCACCTGTATAGGTATATCTTCCTTCCATATCCGTAGGTTCATATAATCCTGGAATAAATTTCTCCATCGCCTGCGTGATACTGTAGGTTCTGCAGAATGCTCCGATGATCCCCTTCTTTTCTGTTGGATTTTCCTGTTTTGCCAGTCTGCGTTTCTCAATTGCTTCTGCTCCTGGTACTCTCGGCCACTGTACAATATCTGTCCAGTCGCCATACATTCCCAGAAGTCCCTGCAGGCTACAAAACGGACGGTCGTATACTTCGCATACATACTCACTGTTTTTACAGCAGCTTGGCCAATACATCAGACGTGCCACGTCAAAGGTTGTCGGATCACAAAACTCGATTCCGATCAGAGATGCCAACTTTCTTGCTGCAGGCTCATACTCATCTGCCGAAGCTGTCCGGTCTAATGGCACAATCACCCTCAGTCTTGGCGCATAGCCGCTATGCTTTCTTGTGCTGTAGACTGCAGCATTGCATCCAAGTCCTGCCACACGTTTCAGAATGTCCTCTGTCTTTCCCGCTGGGATATTATCCAAATCCAGCGTCAGCAGATCTCTTCCTTCCACGTATGCTGCTTTCCGGATATCCCCGGCAAATGTACCTCCGACAAATCCACCAACATCCTTCAGCTCGTCCTGCTTTACCTTGGCATAGCTTAAATACTCTTCCAGTGTCTCTGTACTCCGGGCTGGTGTTCTTAATTTTTCGGTGAACTCAGCCCATGTAATTTCCGTTCTCGGCCAGTGTTTGGTTTTTCTGGTCCCTGCTGTACTGATCAGCATCTTTCTGTTATTTTCCAATTTCTGACCTCCTGCTAATCTTTCATGTAATTACCTTCAAAGCCGGCACCTTTCAGGATAAGCCCCGGCGCCCATGCAATCGGTTCTGCCATCAGATCACAGATCTCTTCCACGGTAGTTCCCGCCGGCGCATCAATGATCACTTCATCATGCACGTGGAACACAACCTGCAGCCCCTTTGCATCGATTCTTCTTAATGTCTCTGCCAGGCAGTCTCTCGCAATTGCCTGGACAATATTCTCTGTCATTTTTCCACCATAGGTAGAAGTCACTTCCCATTTTCTGCTCTGCTGTCCCACGGTGTAATAATGGATTGCCATTTTTCCAAACTGATTTTCTTTCAAAAATGGTCTTGGATAGTATAATTTTCTCCCACTTGGGAGCTGTACCGTCAGGAAACTCTGACCATAAACAATATCGCTCTCCAGATTAAAAATCAGGTTATAGATTGCCTGTGGCTGCGCTGTCTGCATAACCGCAAGAGCAGCTTCCTCTACTGCATACCACAGATCCCGGATTCGTGGGTTCGCTGTTCTCCACCGCTGTACAATATCCGGAAGTTCTTCCTCTGTCAGTCCCATATTCAGCGCTCCCATTGCAATCAGTGCATTGGATCCGCCCTGATATCCCAATGCAAGTGTCGCTACTTTCCCTTTCTGTCGCAGGGCGTACTCCGGGTTTCCTTTTGCTATTTTTTCAATCGGTACATGGAACATCTGGGAAGCTGTTGCCTCATAAATCTTTCCATGAGTGGCAAATACTTCATTTACCCATGTTTCTCCAGCAAGCCAGGCAATCACTCTGGCTTCAATTGCAGAAAAATCCGCAACTACAAACTTATTTCCTTCTGACGGAATAAATGCAGTCCGGATCAGCTGCGATAAAGTATCCGGCACATTTTCATACAAAAGCTTAATACCGGCATAGTTTCGTTCTTTTACGAGTTTCCTCGCATAATCCAGTGTCTTGATATAATTTCTTGGAAGATTCTGCATCTGCACCAGACGTCCCGCCCAGCGCCCGGTCCGATTGGCACCGTAATACTGCGTCAGTCCACGAACCCTGTCATCCGGACCTTTTGCAGTGTCCATAGCCACATACTTTTTAATGGATGTCTTCCCCAACTGCTGTCTGATCTCAAGTGCCCGCCTTACATTTTCCGGTAACTCTGCAGATAATTTTTCGGATACGGTTGCCTTCTGCAGATTTTCCATTTCCACTCCATTTTCATGCACCCAGTTAAGAAGCTGCGCGGAGCTGTTCGGATTTTCCAATCCCGTTAACTTCCTTGCTTCATTTTCGAGAAGAACGGTACTTTGTTCGTTGACCTGCAGCGCGCCATCGATCAATGCAGTATCTACCTTTACCCCGAATGCATTCATGCGGATGTCCATCTGCCATAATTTTTCTTCTTCATCCGGTACCGGGAAAGCATCCAGTCTCCGGAGGATCTCGCTCTCAGTCACAACGTCCTGTCTGCAGTATTCTTTGAATAACTCCCACTTCTCCGGTGCATGTCTCGGAAGATTCCATGTCCTGTTTCCATTACTCTTTGTAGGTTTACATGGTACGCAAAAATACCGGATCAAAGCTTTTCCGGTTGCCAGCTTTCTTTTATCCTGCGGAAGTCCGATCGCCTTTCCCGTAGCATCAAGTCCTGCGGTATACCCACAATAAAGTCCGTGAATCATAGTACATCTCCACTGTTCCAATGGTGTCACGTACCCCACACGATTCAGACAATACCATTCAAATGCTGCGTTATATGCGTGCTTAACTGTTTCTGGATCCTTTAGTGCTGCAACGACTTCATCCGGTATTTTCTCTCCCTGTTCCAGATCAACAATCTGAACAGCATCATCCTTAAACCGGTATGCAAACAGAAGTATCTTAAAATCATCTGACTGTGCATACCGGTACAGTCCAGCTTTTCCAATATCAATGCTGCTCCTTGTTTCAATGTCGATGCTCAACTGTTTCATGTTGTTCTCCTTCTGATAGCTGAAGAGGGCTTTTTGCCCTCTCCCTTACCACGGTAATCCTGTGATCGGATTGACTCTCCCAGTCCCGACTCCATCGGTTGGTTGTACACCTGTTCCAAACACTGCGGATGCTTTTGGTGCGCTTCCACCGAGTGCTTCCCCGTCCTCCAGTTTCTGCACCGGACCAAGTCCGCATCCAATTCCTTTCTTTCCACCAAACATATACGGGAAAAAAGTTACGTTGACTCGACCATACATCCCGCTATAAACTTCCGACTGGTTGATAATCGGATTTCCCATTGAATCAACGATCTCAGGCGGGTAATCTGCCTTTGCAGATGCGGTAAATACCCAGTGTCCTTTACACTCCGGACCAAATGCCATTCCATCCGAAGGTCTTACCCCGTCCCCGTCATAAACCGGATTGGAAACGATTGGCGGGCATACGCCGTTCCATTTCTCTGCCGTGCCTTTCTGCTTCGCTGCTTCGATGGCAGCATCGATTCTCGCTTTGGTATCTACATCACTTTTCGGGACCAGAACAGTTGCCTGATATTTTTCTTCCTGCCCCTGCTGATAAGCATATGGTTTATAGAGATGTACATATGAGAATCTTACTTTTCCAGTTGTTACGTTACATAAATTATCCATGTTAGTTTTCCTCCTTAAATACCTGTGCGGCTGTCACTTTGTTTGTAATTGCTTCCCTCTTATCAGATTCCTCCACCAGTGTTGGTTTTCCTGCTTTCTTCTCGATGAATTCCCCGACTGCTTCCTGAAAGTCTTTCTTTCCGATCATCTTTTCTACCTGCGCCAGGGTTAATGGTTTCTTTTCATAAAGCATTTCTTCCACTGTGACTCCCGTACTGATCAACTTGTCAAAAGCTCCATCCATATCCGTCCAGTCTCTTACGCTCCGTCCCTCAACGGCTTTCCATCCAGGAACTTCTTTTCCCGCAAGGCATTCACTTAAACACCATTCCTGCAGGTCTTTCTGATACTTAACTACGTCCCGCAGTTCAATAAGTCTTTTTCCGGCTTCTTCCGTGCTGATCAGTGGTGGTAGTTCTCCAATTCCAAATGCTTTCTTTACATTAAAATCAGATCTTGCCCTGCACTGTGCTTTCGCCCTGCAGAACCTGCAGGCTTTTTCCCCTGGGTGATAGTCCCCTTTCCCTTCAATAGCAAGTGCCGCTTTTTTCTTAACCACTTCACCAAACGCCAGCAGTTCATCCAGCGTACAGGACCATTCAGAAATATGATCAATCCGCGGCTGTATGATCGTCATGCAGATCTTCTTGACCGGATACAAAATCTTATATGCTGCATAAGCACCCAACGCATAAATCATCATCTGCGGATTCTGCTCTGCATCCACCTGCACGCCTTTTCCATACTTGAAATCAAAGACATGGATTGTATCCCCGTAAACCATCACGCAGTCTGCAGTTCCAAATCCTTCCGGGATCCATGCAGTCAGATCAAGCTTCTGCTCAATCGCAACATACGGCGCAGATTTCAAATTAAGTGCTGTCCCTTTTATGTAATCCAAATATTCATCCGTATGCCGTTCCATCTCATCCTGCCAGAGATCTTCTTTCTTCAATTTGTTCAGCCTTGTAGTGTACTTCCGTTTTCCAAAGTCTGGTGTATAGAAGTAATGTCTGACTTTTATTTCTGCCAACTCATGAGCTAACGTTCCCTCTCTGGCGGCTTCCGATGTACTATCCGGAAACTGTTCTTCCAGTCTTGCGCTCGGCGGGCACTCCATCCAGCGGTGCGCGCCGGATGGACCTAAAAGTGCATGGCTTCTTTCTGCATGTCCCATTAGATATTTGCCCCCATTCCACGAAGTGCCGTTGCAAAGTTGCCATACTGGTTCTTTGGAAGTGCCGGCAGAGCTTCCACGCCATATCCGGCAAGCAGGTTCTGAAGCTGTGTCTGCATTCCCTTGTCCATCAGAGTCATTGCAGCGTTTGCCAGATCATCCAGGGTATAGGTATGCTCTACAGTAGGTACAACCGGCGCTACCGGTGCAGCCTGTACGGGTGCTGCAGTCTGTACCGGTGTCGTCTGTACAGGTACTGCCGGCTGCACAGGCGGTACAGCTGCCGGCGTCTGCTGGATTGGTGCCGCGCTCTGGGCTCCGTTTGTACCCTTACTTTCCCTATATACCGGGTGTGCCTGTTCATCTGCTACGCCAAGAATTTTCTTTGAAAAATCCACCAGTTCCTCAAAACTTTCAAACTTAAGTTCAATCTGTGCCATTATTCTTTACCTCCTAATTTTTCAAACCCTGCATGGGCGATCTCTATGAATTCATCCTTTGAAAGGCTGATCCCTTTTGTCATTTTTGAGTGGTCATCCGACCATCCCCTGATATCCAGCTTATCCGGCTTTCCGTACCAGCTGATTGTATTTAACTCTTTGTGATAGACATCCGTTTCATTTTCCTTCGGCAAAGAAAGGATCGTCTCTTTAATCTCATAATTCTTATCATTCATCCACTTGATTCTCCTGTTTTATAACCTTTTAGGTACACATCTCCATCTAAAATGGCAGATTTTTCAGTAACACCACCATTTTCAACTTTGATCATTGACTTTCTCCTCCGATTTTCCTATAATTTAGTTGAGTTTTTTGTTATGTGCGCCACTGGAAGCTGCAACTTCCGGGCGCATTTTTATTGTCTTTACGCCTATCCTATCCAAATGATTTGCCAGATCCGACAAGTATGCAATTGCATTATTCTTGTAATACTCGGATGTACCATCAACCCGATCCAGTGATTGAAGTTTATTGATCATCTTATCAAGCTCTGACGTTCTCATGCTCTTACGCTGCCTCTCTTCTGGCACGTTCCTTCGCCTCCCTTATTTTCCTTTTCCTGTGCCGGTATTCCAACATCCGGAAGTATTCCAGCGCATACGCTCCAACCGCAAACACTGCAAGTCCAAGAGCTTCATACAGGTAAAACAGCTCCTGTTGTTCTACCGAGCACCCACCAACCATGCACATAAATCCAAATACAATCGCTGTTTTGCTTAATAGCTTCGCCGCCTTATAGAACATCTCTTATCCCTCCTTTGCTTGTCCAACTGGTACCGCTTACGCGGTTTTCTCAATGGTATATGTAATTTTCACTTTTTCCTGTTCTTCCAATAAAGAAATCATCACCTGTATGATTTTTTCGATATCGGGTTTCATGCTTACCACCTACTTTCTATTGAAGTTTATGCGGTGCTGGTTGTACTTGTTGATTTACCCTGCTGATTTTTTCCCACTCTAACACCACAATATTTTTGTCTCATCCTGTCCTTTCATAACGGCTCGAAACTCGGCGTCCAATATGAAGCGTTTCTCATCAAGCGCATCATTTCCGTGATATTCGTCTCGCTTATAGTTTTTTTTTGATAACCGTATCTAACCCGAACATTACCATTTTCTCTGAATATCCCCTAAGCAATGCTCTCCGTGCTAACTTTTGCAGTCCTCGGAAACTAATGCGGTCAGATAGCTCTGGATACTGATTAACAAGCTTTCTTGCGATTTGTGTCTCGCCTACATCTTGATTCATAATTTTAATCACACTCCATAGATAACTGGGCGTTGCATTCTTGAATCATAATCCTTGTATTTGTACACGGCTGCCAATTCTTTACATACTGCACAGCTTCATCGAATTTCTTTTTTGGAACATTATTTCTCGCATTGACATTAAAGTAATGCTTCAAATCTCTGTTGCATTCCGCAAATACCTTTTTACTGATTTCTTTAATCCTTAGGTTCATTTGTTACTCTCCGTGTTAACTTAAAAATTTGTTGATAAAATACTGCTGACCTTTTCCAGTAACTTTCGGAGTCTTATTGATTCTGACCGAGCCATCCGGATTATTTACGGTACTTTCCTTAATTTCGATAATTCCTAAGTCCATCGACTTTTGTGTCGGCATATTCCAGTCCGAACCTTTTCGCTTGATAAGATAGCCGTTTTCTCTGAGCCAGTTGAACAAGCGTTTCTGTCCAATCTCGATGCCGTTCTGCTTCAGGAGCTTCGCAAGGTCTCCGATCAGGATGGAAGTGTGGCTGGTAGCTACTGCATCGGCAAAGATTTCTTTCGGTTTCATTCGCTGGTTGTCTGCTTCAAGAGCTTTATTCTTCTCTCTTTCCTCTTTCAAAGCTGTGAATGCCTTAATTGCCATCTCAGGATTTGAAAGAAGTTCATCGACTGCATACACACCATGCTTTCTGATTGCCGGAAGAACTTCCGATGTTACCCAGTGTTTGAATCTCTTAGCTGATTCCAACTTGCTTCCAAAGATTAAAGCATATAAGCCAGACTCGTTGATGACCGTTACTTCTCTTCTCTGACCTGCGTACTCAATTTGGGTACTCAGCTTATCTTCCTCACTTACATGAGTTGGAACTGCATTTTTAGGATTTGCATAACCAAGTGCTGTTGCAACATCTTTTCCTACAAAATAGATTTCGTTATTAAGTTGTACCGTTCGGATATCACCGAACTCTTCTGAATTGAAAATTTGTAATTCTTTCATTTACGCCTCCTTTAGTATCTTCAAAAGTTACTCATGTGCAAAAAAAATAGGCATTGGATCATCTATATGTAGTTCATCAATCATAATTTGAATCTCATCACTACCAAAAACACCATTTTTCATCTTTTCATAAAATGTTTTTGGCGTAACACCTATCATTTTGGCAACATCTGTTTGAGATAATCCATTTTTAGCAATTATCCCTCTCAGTTCATTTGTCTTTATCACACTTTCACCTCCGTATCTTTTTAAGTTACTCTTAGTATATCACATTTCGGTAACTTGTCAAGATATTTTTTATTGCAATTACAACATTTTTGTGCTATTATAAAGTTACTTCATAAAGGAGGAACTAAACATGACTGTTGGTGAACGTATAAAAGAAATTAGGAACAAACTAGGAATGAGTCAGGTTGATTTTGCTGACAAAATAAATGTATCCAAACAAACACTATATAAGTATGAAAATAATATCATTACAAATATTCCCTCTGACAAAATAGAGGCTGCTGCTCATCTCGGCAACGTTTCTCCAGCGTATCTGATGGGATGGACTGTTAGTGATGGTGATATTGCAAATGCTTTTATCAATGATAATTTGGAAGATATAATTGATAGCATAAAAGATTTTTCACCTTCCGAAAAAGAACATTTTAAAAATTATTTACACTTACACGAAATAAACCGAAAGGATATTGACAAATACACTACTCAGTTGCTATCACTTCAGGAAATGCAAACAAGTCCACAACTTAATGCTGCGCACACACGTACAGATATAAATATTCCTGAAGGAACAGATACATCAGATAATGATGTTATGGATGATGATAATTTTTAAGGAGATAATTTATGGGATTTTTCAATTTTTTCAAAAAAGAAGTACCAAAGCCAAAACCTACTGTTCCTGCTGTTAAAACTGTGACTGTCGAAGATATGAAGCTCTTCCCTAATATAGGATATGATTTTACAAACATTAAAGTTTATAAACATACTCCTAATTCCGATCCGTGTTATCTCATTGAAGGAATAAATCTTAATAAGGCAAGAGAGGACTTGAAAAAAATCAATAGTATAATCAAAGAACATGCCAAAACGGATAAAATTTTTTCTCGTTTCAGTATTGATGTTGCAACTGCTCGATTTTCATCTGAGGCATGAAATCTGGACACGATGACTTTTGCTGTTTGTTTTGTTCTCCTACTACCAAGAGTGGTAAACCCGCTAAATTTCCTCTAAGTATGAGAATTGCCCCATTATCTTCGGATGAGGTTTGGAAACGCGAATCTTCAAAAACAGGGAAAACTATACATGGACGGATATATTATCTTGCGGATGGTAGTATTGGCAAAGTCGAAATCTATTGTTGGCAGGGCGGTAATGGATATTTTATAGAAGAAAATTATACTTTGAAAAAGAAAAATTGATTATTTTTCTGTATATTACATTGATCTTTAGGGGGTGTTAGCAATAAACACTTATGAAGCACTTTTAGATGAGGCCAGCGATATTGGTCTCACGGTAAAAGAAAAACCTCTAAAATATAATAATGGTCGAATCAAAGGTAGTCGGATTGCAATCCGGCAGGATATTACTACAACCACAGAAAAATCCTGTGTCCTTGCCGAAGAACTCGGACACCACTACACTTCCGTTGGCAATATTCTTGACATGACATCTACTGCCAACCGAAAACAGGAACGTCAGGCAAGACTCTGGGCGTACAACAAGCAGATCGGTCTGATCGGACTGGTACGAGCCTTTGAGCATGGCTGCCAGAACCGGTTTGAAATCGCTGAATACCTGGAAGTGACAGAAGAATTTCTGGAAGAATGTATTGAATGTTACCGAAATAAATACGGGATCTGTAAACGGGTGGATAATTATGTGGTGTATTTTATACCACAGCTATCGATGATGAAATTGGTATGACCGCATATGCGATTATATAGAAACACTTTATATGAGGAGGAAAAATTATGAAAAAGAAACTTGTAGCATTGGTTCTGATTGGAAGCATGGCACTGTCATTTACAGCCTGCGGCAATAGCTCCGATTCATCAAAAGAAGCAAAGGAATCATCCAAGAAGACAGAAGCATCTGCCGAAACTCCAAAAGAGGAAGCAAAGGAAGAAGTCAAAGAACCTGTCGTGCTGACTGGAAAATGGGAATATAAAGACGATGACGGTACTTGGATGCAGGCAGATATTACAGAGGATACCATCACAATAAACTGGATTATGGATGAGGGGAATACAACTGCTGTTTACTGGGTTGGAACCTATACTGCTCCTACAGAATATTCTGAAGAATATACTTGGACATCTACCAGAGACAAAGAAGCAACCGATTCCGCTCTTCTCGCCTCTCTGGACGATACAAATTCCGATTCAAGCAAGCAGATTACCTATCAGGTAACAGTTTCCGGAATAACAAAAACTATAACCCTTGAGCAGACAGAATAATATAAATAAAAGAACCGCTCCTGCACCAACAGGAACAGTTGAATAATGCGGTTAGTATAACTGCATAAATGATTATACAAAAAAAGATGATGTTACACCAAAAGATTTTTAGTAATATTTTTCATAATTTCTTATGACAGATTGTTCATTTTATCACTTACTTATATAATTGTCAAATGTTTTTCTAAAAAAATGTTGACTTTTTAATAAATATGAGCTATCATAAAAGACACAAAAGAAAAATATACTAATACTGCTCTAGGTTGTACGTCTCTCAATATATGGGAATGACCGAACCCTAGGGCTTTTTATATTTAAAGGAGAGTGCATATGAAAACTGCAATACTTGTTGATGGCGGTTTCTACCGTCGAAGAGCTCAAGCTGTTTTAGGCGACCAAACAGCTGAAAAACGTGCTATAGAACTTGCAAATTACTGTAAACGTCACTTAAATTCTCATGGAGAAAATAATAGCCTGTACAGAATCTTTTACTATGATTGTGCACCGTCGAGCAAACGCATCTTTCATCCATTCACACAAAAACAAGTTGATCTTTCGAAAACAGAGCTTTATACATGGACTATGAGCTTTTTAAGTGAATTAAAGAAAAAGAGAAAATTTGCTATTAGACTCGGAAAACTTGCTGAAGAGCAAGCACATTATACCATCTACCCAAAAACGGTCAAAAAACTTTGTAATGGTTCTATCTCTTTTTCTGATTTAAAAGAATCCGACTTCTATCTAAATATTGATCAAAAGGGTGTTGACATGAAAATAGGTTTAGACATTTCTTCAATGGCATATAAAAAACAGGTCGATCAAATTGTTTTGATATCCGGGGATAGCGATTTTGTTCCTGCTGCTAAACTCGCTCGTCGAGAAGGTATTGATTTTATTCTCGATCCACTAGGAGCTCCTATTAAACCTGATCTTTTCGAACATATTGATGGGCTTAGAACATGCGATAATAGATATACTGTACATACACACAAATAAAATAAA
>ERZ791702.345-NODE-345-length-22610-cov-63.0986_pt1 | contig 22610 bp, 21 predicted proteins | sample MGYA00510050_ERZ791702 | MGnify/ENA primary metagenome ERZ791702 (study PRJEB30046, sample SAMN00715230) | human gut metagenome | study: EMG produced TPA metagenomics assembly of the A metagenome-wide association study of gut microbiota in type 2... | reverse complement strand
TGGGCTAAGAGCTTCTGCCCTTTCAGGGCGTGGGGGCAGAAGCTCCGCTTTACTTGATCAACTCAAGACCTGCCTCGAACTTGGTGGTCTTTTCCATGATGGTAGGAAGCTGGTTTACAACAGTCTTCAAAATCAGGAATTGTGCCAAATCATCCTTGTCCATACCTGTAGTAGGAATCTTGTTAACCTGAGCATAAAGCATGGCGATGATAGGAGCTACGAAATCCTTGTCAACATAGAAATATACCTTGTTGGCTGCTGGATAAGATACGTGTACTGGAATACCGGTCTTAAACTGATCCAACATGCCGGCTACCATAGCCTTCTCCTGAGCATCATCGATGTCTTCTGTAATCTTGGCTGTGTTCAGGAACAAGGTAATCTTATTCTCGTTAACTACCTGGTATGAAGCGTAATCGTTAGCAACCTTCCAGTCCTTGTCATCAGCTTCTTCCTTGTAGGTTGCAGAAATCTGACCTTTCTCATTGAAGGTTACATCCTGCAGAACGCTTCTGAGCTGGCTGTTGAGCAGCATTGGAACCATTGAGATGGCATCCTTTACTGGATATGGCTCATCAAAGAGACCTGGAATTTCGATAACTGCATCGTTAGAACCTTCCCAGTTTAATACTATTGAACCTGTTGCCTGGTAAGTTGTTGGATCCATACCAGCCTCCTGTACCTTCCAGGTGCCCTCAATCTTCTCGTTGCGTACAAATCCCTTCTCGTCATTGTCATCATCGCTGCTACAAGCAGTGAAGAAGCCAAGGGTGCAAACCATGGCCATCAAATAAATAAACTTTTTCATTTTCTTCTCTTTTTTTGTTAATGAATAATTGTTGTTTTTTATCTTTTTATCTCTCTTTGGCTATATATATTAATGTATGCGTACATTATTATATAGATAGCTCCAGCAGAATATGATCTGTTACTTCAGCTGATACGTGATGCCGATGCTGCCGTAGATAGGATACATCGTCTGCTCGATGGTTTCGAAATCCTTCTTGAAGATGCCGTTCAGACCCCAGCTCAGGTCGGCGCAGATGCCCCAACGGTTGTTCAAGCGCCAGTCTATTCCGAAATCTACGCCCACCTGCCAGTTGCGCATATCATCGCTGAAATCGTAATCACCACGCTCGCCTTCCTTTTCGCCCAGCATCACCTTCTGTCCCGTAGGGTCTCCCTTGGGATGACCCTCCTCCTGGCGGCGGAGATAACCATTGTATGCCCAGCCCTCAAACTTCTTCGAGGTAACATAACTTACGTATGGACCCAGCTTGAAGCGGAGATTATCGCAGACATCGTATGTTGCCTGAATCGGAACGGTGATGAGACTCATATCCACCTTGGTCACTACATCGCCCGTAAAGATGCCCTGCAGCTCCTCGCCGCCACGAACTATCTTCATATAGTAGTTCTTAACGCCCGCATCGGTCTTCATGCTCTTGTTCTCGAAGCGGATTCCTCCCACGAAACCCCAGTTTCCGGAGAGTGGGTGATAGGCATCCACGCCCAGACTGAAGTTAGGGCGAAGGGTGTAGCTGTGAAGCGTGCGGATGGTGGCAGGCATGCCGATAGGGGCGGTGCCGCCCAGGTTATACGCCACGCGTGCCTGATACTCATAGCCGTGGAGATATTTGTTCCAGGCACTATTCTTGTCTCCTGCCCATGATGCGGTGCCGCATGCCAGCAGGAGTGCCAGTACTGTTATCTTTTTCATTTTTCTTCTTATTTGCAAATCAGTTTGAAACTATCCACCCAGAGGGTGCTGCCCACGGCTCCCAGGAAGTTGGCGCCATCAGAACTGGATGAGCAGACGATGGAGAGACTGTAGCCTCCATTCTTCAGCTTCACGGGGTCGATGGTCTTGCCGTAGGATTGATAATCGAAATCTACGCTGAAGTGATGCCATTCCGGTGTGTTGCCGATGGCTGTCTTTCCGTTGTCATCGCGGGTTTCGCCTACCAGTGCGAGAGCTACTATCTGCTTGCTGCTCTGTACGTTATCGCCATAGAGCATTACTGCATTTCCATTCTCGTCGATGTTCTCGTAGAGCACGGCGTAGATGGTTCCGTAGTCATGTCGGTTCAGTTCGTTCATATCCTTGTCGGTGAATTTCTCGCCAGCCTGATACTTGTACCAGCCTTCCAGCTTCTCCGGTTTGGCGCTGAAGCTGAATGGGCGACCGAACTTGGTGGCCTTCATCGCATCGCGCAGGGCATCGGTGGCATCAAACTGTCCGATGAAGAGGTTGCCGGCAGCGATAGGCTTGTGTACCATATCGGCAAGCTTGCTGGTGCGCTGGGTGGTGAGCTTCACGCCCTTGTCCTGATAACCATTTTCTATCATCACGGTAGGATATTCCTCCGGTTTTGCCGATGGGTTGCTGATCTTGAATCCCGGGTTTCCGGTAGCCCAGATGTCGAGGAGATCGCCATTCCAGTTTTCCTGCCAGTTGTAGTATCCCTTGCTGAGGTATGCGTTTTCGAAATCGAATTCAAACTCCTTGCTCATGGTGGTCTGGCCCTTCTTGATGCTCACCTGATAGGTGCGGGTCCACTGCTTGTCTTCCGATGTAACCACGTATGTAACAGGACCTTTGGAGAAATCGTGTACGCTTCCGCTTTCCGGTTGGATGGTGGCTCCTGGAGTGAGTCGGAACATCGGTGCCTGCTTCTTGAGACTGGCGAATGGCTTCATGGTGAATTCTATCTTGTCCTGGTCGCTCTGTACGTTGACGAGCGTATCCGATGCGTTTGTGAACCACAGCTTCAGCCAGCTTCCTGGGTGGATGTATGCCTGCTCAATGTCGCATTCGGCATTGAGGGGTTCATCCTTGAAGCATGAACTGAGTGATAGGGCGCAAACCGTCGATAAAGATAGCGTTATAAATTTTCTAAAACCCATAGTCTTCATATCCTTTTCCTTTATTACATAAGAATCTCTATCTTTTGTTATAAGATTCTTTTCTTTATTATATATGAGCGTTACCTTTTTGGGATATCCGCTGATGATTCAATTTTCTGGTTGCAAAGTTACGCCGAAAACTTGAAAGCACCAAACATTTTTCACTTTATTTGCATATTATTTATGTTTCTGATTATTTGTTAAATGGGGCAGAAAAAAAGACTGGGCATTCCAAAAGGGATGCCCAGTCTTGATTTTAGAGACTTACATTGTCGTCGCCGCCGCCTTCACCGTCTCCGGTGTTATCCTTTCCGGTGCCTCCTGATGGGGTGTTGCCTCCGCTTGGGTTGTCCTTATCGGTGCCGCCGGATGTATCACCGGTGTTGTCCTTGTCGGTTCCGCCGCCTGATGTTCCGCCTGATGTTCCGCCGCCATTTTCCTCGTCTTCGATGCCGTTGTACTCGGTCAGCTCTTCCATCTTGATGCCACTGAGCATCGGCTTTACTCGCTTGCCTTGGTCCATGACAGTGTAAGGTGAGTAGATGACGTACATGTTCTTGATGTTGGCTGAGGTGAACTTCTTGGCGCTTTCGGCTGGGGAAGTTCTAATGCCAAGCTTGAAGCTTCCGAATTCGTCGAGCACCACCTTGTTGCCGTCGGCGATGTTGGCTGAGATCTCTGTCATCAGGGCATTGATCACGGCTAGGATGTCTGGCTCGGTGACGGTGCATCGCTCGGTAATCTTCTTGGCGATGGCTCTGGTGTGCACCACTTGGTTCACTACTGCTCTACCGTAGATCATTCCCCTGGTAGGGGAGTTCTTGCGGTTGTTTTTCACTTTTCTGAATTTTGCCATACTCATTTAGATTTAAAGGGTTAAACAATCATTTTTCTTTCTTCATCTGATATTTTTCCGTAGAATCTGCGTTAGCTACCCATGCACGAGGTTACCCCCAGGGTGGTGGCAATCGCCGTGAGAATAGAAATCGCAATCTGGATAATGGTTTTCCATGTGTCTTTCTTCATTTTTGTATCTCCTTTCTGTTTATCATGTTATTAGAAAAATTTACATCTCTTTTTATCAGGTTATTAGAAAATTTTACATCAATACCTGCTGACGGTTCTTCCGCCGCATGGTGTAGCTTACGTGCAGCCAGCGGTGCTTGCCGGGAGAGGCGCCGCGAGGCTCCAGGATCAGCTGGTCGAAGGTGCAGCTCGATTCTATGAATTTTCTGTACTTCGCCAGAATCTCCTCGTTCGGGATGAAGATGTCGGCAGCCTCGCCCAGGGTATGCTGACTGCCCGGTACGCCATGCACGGCGAGGTTGAGCTGCGGACAGCGATACCCGCTCGTGATGGTGATGATGCCGCAATGCAGACGAAGTGGTTCCAGCACCTGCTCGCACAGCATCATCAGACGGATGATGACCATGGAACTTTGTGGAGTGTTGTCGATGCCATACTTGATGGCGGTGCCCGAGCGGAGAAACTCTCCGAGGGCGAAGTGAGTGGAGAGGAGCATCTGCTGCATCCTCTCCAGTTCTAACATTGTGTGTGTTTCCATAAGCATTATTGATTGGTTTACGATGCAAAGATACGAAATTTTTTCGGGTTTGTCAAGGGTTTGGGGGTTACTGCGAGGGTTACATTGAGGGTTACCGCGTCAGTTTTAAAGCTTTTGCCCTTAGCGTAATTACCATCTTCTGCAATAGGGGGTGTGTCATAAGTTCATGACGTATTTTTTTCATCGGATTACGCTGAGTTATCGGATGCTTTCTTGCTGTACGGATTACGCACGGAATTTAAACGGAAAGCGACCTGTTCGGTCGAGGAACCGGAACTGCATGATGTATAGTCCCACAGATTTCACAGATTTACACAGATTTTACTACTATACGTTTTTTATGTCACGCAGATTTCGCAGATTTTTCTTATCCGATTCTTCTGCTTAATCAGATGAAGAATAATCTGCGTCACCCCATAGACCGAACAGGTCTAAATCTGTGTAAATCTGTGAAATCTGTGGGACAAAAAAACAATCAGAAAAAATCTGCGTCATCTGCGAAATCTGCGTGACCTTATAACATGTGGTTTAAGTCGTCTCGACCGCATAGGTCGCTTTCCGTTTAAATTCCGTGCGTAATCCGTACAGCAAGAATGCTCTTCCGATAACTCCGTGTAATCCGATGAAGAAAAAATGATGAATAAATTAAAAAGAGGATGTGACATAAACTTATGACACACCCTCCTAGGATTATTCATTTGAGCCTCTTTTGGGTCAGAAATGAGCCTAACGTAACGTTTGTTTTAGGCTCATTTCATCGCCAAAAGAGGCTCTATTGCAGGGTAAAAGAGCCTCAAATGCAGGGTAAAAGAGGCTCTATTCCAGACCAATAGAGGCTCTTTTCAGCTTTCTCCTCCTTCCATGATCAGCAGCTCGATGATTCGGCAGGGAGGATTCTTCTGCAGCTGCTCCATGTAGAATCTCGTGATGCTGTCGGGGTAGATGCTGTTGCGCTGCTCCATGCCCCTGAGCTTGCTCAGCGCCTTATCCGGATGATTGGGTGGGGGAATGCAGCTCTTCTGGAAGAACTGGCGGTAGAGCTTCTGCAGGGGGATGGGGCGCAGGAAATCATCGTGCCACTCATCGCCCACGTCCTCCTCGCCGCTGCTCCTCACCATCACATAGTCGCTTACATCGTGTACGAACTCGATGATCCATCTCTTGGGACATCGCCACTCCCGGATGCCCGATTCCTGATCCAGCATCCACTTATAGTCGTCGAGCATCTGCTCGTGGGCACGGGCTCTCAGCTCGTTGTACTCTTCTCTTGTCATAGGCGTATCGTTTTTTGAAATTCACTATCTCCAGGGTTCATCGTCCTTCGCCAGCACCTTGCCCTGCATCGCCTCGGCTATGCAGTCGTTTTCCGATTCCCTTTCGTCGTATCTGCCGCAGGGCTGGCGCACGTAGTACACCTTTCCGGGATGACAGAACTCCTGGTCTCTCACCTTCAGCATCTCTACGATGGTAAACATCTTGCCCTCTTCGGGCTTCGAGATTCGGTTTACGGTGAACAGGAAGTCGGCGAGGTTCGCCCACTGCGCACTGCCCGCTACGGAGTAGATATCCAGCGGCGGAAAGGCCTCGTGACCGTCCTTGTACTGTATTCGCGGGTGAGCCACCACTACCGTCCAGATATGGCGTGTACGGCTCCATGCCTGCAGCTTCGTCAGCATCAGTCTCACCTTCTCCGTCTCCGTGGCACGGCTGCCGCCCTCGGTCATGTTGATGAATACATACGGGTCTATCACCAGATAATCTATCTTCTGCTTCTTGCGGTTCATCATCGCCTCCATCATTCCGATGATGTAGTTGCTGTCGGGCAGGCGGGTCTTCGTGTCGAAATCCACCATGTGCTCCGACAGGAAATCCAGCACCCTGCGGTTCTCCTGCCTTGCCTCTTCGGGCGATTCTGTGCCGTCCATATCCTCCGTGTTTCTCACCCCCAGGGCTATGCGGGCTATCTCCCTCACGTGCTTGCCCTTGATAGGTTTCTCGAACGAGAAGAACGCCACGCGCTTCTGGTTGTGGTACATCAGATGCGCCATCAGACAGTTGAGGAAATCCGTCTTTCCCGAGTTCGGGCGACCGGTGAGGATGATGAGTCCGCCCTCGGAAGTGGGGTGGAAGATGCTGTCGGTGAGTCCGCCCATCCCCACCTCGTAGCCACGGTCGTAGTTGCCCATCATGATGTCGAGGATGTCTTCCTTGTGCTCGGAGAGGTCGTAGATGTCGGCGTCGCTGATGCCCTGCGCCTCGGCTATGATTCGCTGCACCTCGCGGCTTCCGAAGGCATCATATACCTCGCTGATGTCCTTCTTGCCCTGCGGCAGCGTGGTAACCTTGGCGCGGGTCTGGTATTGCTCTATCAGGAGTTTTACCAGTCGGCGGCCCGGGCGGTCGGTATCGCCGCAGATGATGATTTCGCCTGCCTGCTGAATCCACTCGTCGAAAGCCTCGTGACTCTCCTCGATGTTGGTGCTGGCGCCGTTGGCGATGCTCAGCACGTAGGGGAATCCGCAGGTCATCAGCGTGAGTCGGTCCTTTTCGCCCTCGGTGATGATGAGCTGTCGGATGGGCTGTGCGTCGGGACGGAGCAGGTTGATGCTGTCGATGCCGTAGGGGGCGCAGGGCTTGGTGGGGGAAACCTGGCAGAAGAGCTTGCTCCACTCGCCGGTGACGGGGTGCTGCTGCACGGATCGGAACTTCACGTTGATGATCTTGCCGTCCAGGTAGTTGCAGTAGGCGATGGCAGGCACCATCTCCACGCCTTTCGGGTCCTCGCTTTTGGAGTCATCCGCCGTCTGCTTCATCCATGCGCACATCACTCCTTCCTGAATGATGATGTCGGGCGAGAGCTTCATTGCCTGGATGTATCGCTGCACCATCGACTGGAGCGAGGCGAGTTGGGTGGCGCTGATCAGGGGGCGTGCCTTGGGATGGCGCGAGAGGAGGTTGGCGGGGTGGAAGTGGTCGATGAACTGCTGCTGCTCTTCCTGGGTCTTGAAGGGGTAGATGGGGTAGAGCCAGGAGCGGGTTTCGGCATCTATCTCGCGGAAGTCGTCGGGCAGCATGGGCACGTAGTCCTTGGCCTTGTGTTCATCCTGCTGCTTTTTCTGGGCATTGGCGTAGTAGTTTCCGTTCACCTTACCGCTGCCCTTTCCGAGCAGCGATTTCATCTCTTCCAGGTATCCGCTCCAGTTGCACGACCAGCAGTGGGTCAATCCGTTATCTACCTTGATGAAGCAGTGACGCTTTCCGCATTTCGGGCAGGTAACTTGGATATCGAGCTTTCCTCCAGCCATCAGCTTCATGGTTTTCTGGCTGATGTTCTTCAGGTGATTGAGGAGATCCTTGGTGGATGGAGCATCGTTTGAAGGAGCTGATGAGGAGGAGGATGCATCATCGTTTGAAGGGGATGATGATGTTGCGAATGAAGCATCATTTGCTGTAGATGATGAACCTGATGAGAATACATCATCATTTGCAGAAGCTGATGAAGCTGAATCAGCAGGGATGATGCCGCTCAGCATTTCCTTGTATCTCTCGAAGAGCAGCTTCTCTTCATCAGAGAGATTTTCCTTGATTTCATTGAAGTCGGTAGCATAGTAACGTGGCTTCTCATTTTTGTTTTGATTTTGTTGGTCTTCTTCCATGTTTTTAGGATTTTTATGTTGTTGTTTTATTCAAGTTTTGCAAGTGGGGGAAGTTTCCGTCAGGCGTCCCGCCGGATTTGAAATCCGGCGTTAAAAAATGTCCCAACCTCTTTGTGTTCTGGGGATTTGTAATCCCCAGCCATCAGTACTGCCATTCTGACGAATTTGTAATCCCCAGCTATCAGTACTGCCATTCCGACGGATTTGCAATCCCCATCAATAAGTAATGCCTTGTAAAGTCTAATCTTCACCTCATAAACACTAAAAAAGAAGAAAAAACTGCTAGATTTCTCCAAAAAACAAATAATTTCGACTCAAACAGCAAATTCTCGCTTCAAAAGCACCATTGAATGAAGAAATATATTATCTTTGTACCTGTATATTCGCTTGAGCCAGTGATAAGCTACGATACATCAAGAAGTATCACAACCTATATGACTCATCCTGTTTTATGGAAATTTTAAAATCATCAAAATTATGGCTACAAAGAATACTACAACCAAAAACTTATATTTTGTGACAACCACTGTTGTTAATTGGGTTGATATTTTCAGTCGTCCCAAGTATAAGCATATTATTATAGAATCTCTGGCTTTTTGTCAGAAGACCAAGGGATTGGAAATATACGCCTGGGTACTGATGCCCAATCATTTACATTTCATTATAGGAGCAGAGAATCTTGAACAGGTTCAAACTGTTCTCCGTGATTTCAAGAAGTTCACGAGTAAGAAAATTGTCGCAGAACTTCTGGAAGATATCCAGGAGAGTAGGAGAGAGTGGATGTTGCATCTTTTCAGACTGGCTGGTGAGAAGAATCCGAAAATCAGCAAGTATCATTTTTGGCAGGATGGTTGTTATACTGAAGTGATTTCATCGTTCAAGTTTTTCAAGCAGAAGTTGGATTATATTCATCAGAATCCTGTGAGGGCCGAGTTCGTGAGGTATCCTCAGGATTATCTTTATAGTTCTGCGATAGATTATGCTGGGGGTAGGGGATTGCTGGAAGTGATTGTTGTGAGATTATCTTTTGTTATTGATGGGTAGTTATGGGGGATTACAAATCCCCCGGTTTTCATAGGTCGAACCTTTTTTTACGGCGGATTGCAAATCCGCCGGGACGCCTAGTGGAAGACTTTTCTCTGGACGCCTAGTGGAAGACTTTTCTCTGGATGCCTAGCGGAAGACTTTTCTGGACGCCTTGCGGAAGGACTTTGCATCGATACCGTTAGGCGTTTTGACGGATTTGCAATCCGTCGTTAAAAAATGTCCTAACCTCTTTTGTGTTCTGGGGATTTGCAATCCCCAGCAATCAGTAATGCATTTTATCCCTTAGCCATACACATTCACCATTCACATTCTCCATCCCCCCATCCACATTCCCCACCCACACAAAAAAAGGGGACTGAAATCTCATTTCTGAAATTTCAGTCCCCTTAAAATTTTTATTTAGCTAATGAATAGCAAATGCTTTATCTGCAAGAGATTAAGCCTTGCCCTCCATCTGAGCCTTCAACTTAGCAAGAGCATCGATGTCGCCGAGTGAAGTACCAGCAGCTACGTTGTTGATAGCTGGAGTCTCGTTCTTGCGACCACCGTTACCACCACGCTTGTGAGCTGGCTTAGAGATAGGCTCGTCCTTGCCCTCCTCGAATGTACGAGAGTGAGAGAGGATGATACGCTTTGTCTCCTTAACGAACTCGATTACCTTGAAGTCGAGCTCCTCGCCCTTCTTAGCCATTGAGCCGTCCTCCTTGGTGAGGTGCTTTGGAGTAGCGAAGCCTTCGCCACCCTCTGCGAGAGCAACTACAGCACCCTTATCCATCATCTCAACGATGGTACCCTTGTGTACAGAACCTGGAGTGTAGATTGTCTCATACTCATCCCATGGGTTCTTCTCCAACTGCTTGTGGCCGAGGCTCAAGCGGCGGTTCTCCTTGTCGATCTCGAGAACTACTACGTCGAGAGTAGCACCAACTGTAGTGAACTCAGATGGGTGCTTGATCTTCTTGGTCCAAGAGAGGTCAGAGATGTGGATCAGACCGTCAACGCCCTCTGCGAGCTCTACGAAGATACCGAAGTTAGTGAAGTTGCGAACCTTAGCAACGTGCTTGCTGCCGATAGGGAACTTAGTCTCGATGCACTCCCATGGATCTTCCTTGAGCTGCTTGATACCGAGGCTCATCTTGCGCTCAGCGCGGTCGAGAGTCAAGATAACAGCCTCTACGTCGTCGCCAACCTTCATGAAGTCGTTAGCTGAACGGAGGTGCTGGCTCCAAGACATCTCAGATACGTGGATCAAGCCCTCTACACCTGGAGCAATCTCAACGAATGCACCGTAGTCAGCCATAACCACTACCTTACCCTTCACGTGATCACCTACCTTGAGGTTTGGATCAAGTGCATCCCATGGATGTGGAGTAAGCTGCTTCAAACCGAGAGCGATACGCTTCTTCTCCTCATCGAAGTCGAGGATAACAACGTTGATCTTCTGGTCGAGAGATACAACCTCGTGTGGATCGCTTACGCGGCCCCAAGAGAGGTCTGTGATGTGGATCAAACCGTCAACACCGCCGAGGTCAACGAATACACCGTAAGTAGTGATGTTCTTAACGGTACCCTCGAGGATCTGACCCTTCTCGAGCTTGCCGATGATCTCCTTACGCTGCTGCTCGAGCTCCTGCTCGATGAGCGCCTTGTGAGATACAACGACGTTGCGGAACTCCTGGTTGATCTTTACAACCTTGAACTCCATTGTCTTGCCTACGAATACGTCGTAGTCGCGTATAGGGTGAACGTCGATCTGGCTTCCTGGCAAGAAAGCCTCGATACCGAAGACGTCAACGATCATACCGCCCTTAGTGCGGCACTTGATGTAACCCTGGATGATCTCCTCGTTCTCGAGAGCAGCGTTAACACGCTCCCAAGACTTGCTGAGGCGAGCCTTCTTGTGAGAGAGTACCAACTGACCCTTTGTGTCCTCCTGGTTCTCTACGTAAACCTCAACCTTGTCGCCTACCTTGAGGTCTGGGTTGTAACGGAACTCAGAAGCTGGAATGATACCGTCGCTCTTGTAGCCGATGTTTACGATAACCTCTTTCTTATCAACAGAGATTACGGTACCCTCAACCACCTGGTGCTCAGTTACCTTGTTAAGTGTTTCGTCATAGGCCTTCTCGAGGTCTGTTTTGCTGACGCCTGCGTTTGTGCCATTCTCGAACTCATCCCAATTGAAGTCGTCGAGTGGCTGTACGTTCTTAAAATTTGACATAAAAAATAATTAAAAATTTTAAATTAATAAAGTTTGACTTTATATATTGTTGAAATCGGGCGCAAAATTACTCATTTTCTTTGAGTTACAAGCATTTGTATTTGTTTTTCTTTGGTTTATTAATGATATTTAACTAAATGGGGTGGTTTGAGGGCATTTTTGCCGCTTTCTACATTATATATTAGAGGGGTGTTTTTTTTGCTTGGGGGAAAGCTTTTGCCCTTACAGGGCGACAGGCTTGCATCCATTAATAACCCAGGGTGGTGCCCTGGGCTAGGAGCTTCTGCCCTTTCAGGGCGTACTGTTTATATTGGAGCATCAGTTCTATCAGGGCATGCTGTTTATATTGGAGCATCAGTTCTATCAGGGCGTACTGTTTATATTGGAGCATCAGTTCTATCAGGGCGTGCTGTCATTCGGCTCCGAAAATTTCAGTTGCATGAATTTTGCGTTAAATTCATTAAAAAAATACACGGAAATGATGGTTATTGCAAATATTTTGTTACCTTTGCCCTTGATTATGAAAATATGAACTAACGATTGAGTAGATATGACACTAGTCATTTTAACCATACTGATCCTGGCCTGCGTGCTCATTGCAACTGAGAACGTGACCAAAGTAAACCGTGCTGCCGTGGCTATCTTCGCCGGAACGGTGGGATGGGTGCTGTATATATGCTTCGGTATGGACTTCGTAACTAGCGAACATTCAGCGGATTATACCCGCTTCCTCAATTTCAGCGAAATGGAATCAACCAGTACTTCCGTCAAGTACTTCATCTCTCGAAACATCTTCCTCCCACAGGTGGGTAGGGCAGCGGAGATCGTGATGTTCCTGCTCGCTACGATGACGATCGTAGAAATCCTCAACAATAACGGCTGCTTCGACTTCGTGCGCCAGTTGCTTCGCACACGCAGCAGCAAGAAGATGCTGTGGACACTCGCCATCGTTACATTCCTGATTTCCATCAATCTCGATAACCTCACTACCACCGTGATGATGCTCACCATGATGCATGGCATCATCCCGAGCAGAAGACAGAGAATGGTGTATGGAAGCGCCATCCTCGTAGCTGCCAACTGTGGCGGTGCGCTCACCGTGATTGGTAACCCGGAAGGTCTGGTACTCTGGAATTCAGGGGCTGTTACAGCCACCGTTTTCTCCTTTTCATTACTCCTCCCTTGTCTTGCAGCGTGGTTGATTCCAACCCTGCTGATGCAGCGTATGCTGCCCGAAAGAGTTGAGACAGAGTGGATTGTGATGCCTTTCCGTGGCGATGATACCCGCCTGAACAAGTGGCAGAGATTGCTGATGCTCCTCGTGGGAATCGGCGGTCTGTGGTTTATCCCTACCTTCCATAACATCACCAAGCTCAGCCCGTTCCTGGGCGCCCTGTGCGTGCTCAGCGTACTCTGGATTGTGAACGAGATCTTCAATCGCAAGCTCATGAACATGGATGCGATGGTGGAGCGTCGTACCCCTAGAGTGCTGCAATACGGTGTGATTCAGATGATTCTCTTCGTGATGGGAATGATTCTCGCCGTGGGCGTGGTGAAGGAGACAGGTGCCTTCTATGACCTCTCCAGCTGGATGGGAACCAGCGAGGAGCACCCTAATGTATGGCTGCATGGTGTGGCTGCCGGAGTGCTGAGTACGGTACTCGACAACTTTGCCACCGCCATGAACTTCTTCTCATTGCACGATGTGATGGGATTGGGCGACCCTACCTATGCCATGGATTCGGTGTATAATACCAACGGTCTCTACTGGCAGGTAATCGCTTACTGCGTAATGGCAGGAGGCAATGTGCTGGGCATCGGTACCATCAGCGGTCTCGCCCTGATGAAGATGGAGCACATGCGCATGGGCTGGTTCTTCCGCAATATCGGATGGAAGGCCCTCGTGGGTGGCGTGGCTGGCCTCGTTATCCTCTGGCTCTCGCACACCCTGATGGGAAGAGCCGTTTACTTAATGATTTAAACAACCATATCTGAAGAAGAAAAGAAAGAATCTGAAAACGGAAGAGATTCTAGAGATTCATGAAGTAGAATCAGACGAAAGAGATTCAGAAAGTTCTAAAGAAGAAAAGGGGATGTAACACGCATCCCGGAACCAACAGAAAGCATATTTTTTTTATTAATGTATCACTAATATATAATATAATAAGGTATATATAGTTATGGCAAAGATTAAGACTATAGGTATTTTGACATCTGGAGGTGATGCTCCTGGTATGAACGCAGCAATCCGTGCAGTGACCCGTTCGGCTATCTACAACGGATTCAACGTGAAGGGTATCTATCGTGGTTATGATGGACTGATCAACGACGAGATCAAGCCTTTCACTACTGAGAACGTGAGCGGTATCATCGGTACCGGAGGTACGATGCTGAAGACTGCACGTTCCAAGGAATTCATGACCGAGGAAGGTCGCCAGAAGGCTTTCGAGAATATTCAGAAAGAGGAAATCGATGCTTTGGTAGTAATCGGCGGTAACGGTTCGCTCACCGGTGCGATGAACTTCGCACGCGAGTTTGACATCTGCTGCATCGGTCTGCCTGGTACCATCGACAATGACCTCTATGGCACTGACAACACCATCGGTTACGATACAACCATGAACACCATCGTAGAGTGCGTGGACCGTATCCGTGATACTGCGCAGAGCCACGAGCGTATCTTCTTCATCGAGGTGATGGGCCGTGATGCCGGATTCCTGGCACAGAACTCAGCCATCGCCAGCGGTGCAGAGGCTGCCATCATCCCAGAGGATTCTACCGATGTTGACCAGTTGGCTCAGTTCATGGAGCGCGGTATCCGCAAGTCTAAGAAGAGCTGTATCGTCATCGTGTCTGAGAGTCCTAAGTGCGGTGCGCTCTACTATGCCGACCGTGTACGCAAGGAGTTCCCTGAGTTCGACGTACGTGTATCTATCCTCGGTCACCTGCAGCGTGGTGGTCGCCCATCAGCCCGCGACCGTATCCTCGCCAGCCGTACCGGTTGCGGTGCCATCGAGGCTATCATGCAGGGTCAGCGCAACGTGATGATCGGTGTGCGCAACAATGAGGTGGTTTACGTGCCACTTTCAGAGGCCATCCGTTCAGACAAGCCATTCGACCGCAAGCTGATCAAGGTATTGGATGAGCTGAGCATCTAATCAGCTTCTCCTTGCATTGCATTTCGATATTCAATGCTGCTATCGGCATTACTTATAGGAAATGAATGAAAAGTAAAAATGGTTTAAACGGAACTAAAAAAGTTTTAAAACGGAGCAAAATACAAATAAAACTTCCGAAAAATTTGCGGCTTCCGTAAATTGTTGTTACTTTTGCAGGCGTATAACGAATTTCGTGATTCGGGCTTCAATTCCCGACATCACGAACCTCGAATACCAAAAGAACGAAATATAAATATTAAAAAATAAATTTTTAAACTAATAAGCTTATGTCACAAGTAAGTGGACGCATCTCGCAGATTATCGGTCCGGTTATCGACGTATATTTCGATACCAAGGGCGAGAACCCTGAGAAGGTGCTTCCTAAAATTCACGAAGCTCTGAAGGTGAAACGCCCAGACGGACGCGACCTGGTCATCGAGGTGCAGCAGCACATCGGTGAGGATACCGTTCGCTGCGTCGCCATGGACAACACCGACGGCTTGCAGCGTGGCTTGGAAGTTGCCGTAACAGGCAACCCAATCATGATGCCTGCCGGAGAGCAGATCAAGGGCCGTATGATGAATGTAATCGGACAGCCTATTGATGGTATGAACGAATTGGACATGAAGGGTGCTTATCCTATCCACCGCGAGGCTCCGAAGTTTGACGAGCTCTCTACGCACAAGGAGATGCTTGCCACCGGTATCAAGGTGATCGACCTGCTCGAGCCTTACATGAAGGGTGGTAAGATCGGTCTCTTCGGTGGTGCCGGTGTGGGTAAGACCGTGCTCATCATGGAGTTGATCAACAACATTGCCAAGGGACACAACGGCTACTCTGTATTCGCTGGTGTAGGTGAGCGTACCCGTGAGGGTAACGACTTGATTCGAGACATGCTCGAATCTGGCGTTATCAAGTATGGCGAGAAGTTCCGCCAGGCGATGGATGAGGGTAAGTGGGACCTCTCACTCGTTGATCCTGAGGAGCTTGCCAAGAGTCAGGCTACCCTGGTGTATGGTCAGATGAATGAGCCACCTGGGGCACGTGCTTCAGTAGCGCTTTCAGGTTTGACCGTAGCCGAGGAGTTCCGTGACCACGGAGGCAAGAACGGCGAGGCTGCCGACATTATGTTCTTCATCGATAACATCTTCCGTTTCACCCAGGCTGGTTCTGAGGTATCTGCGCTCTTGGGCCGTATGCCATCAGCCGTAGGTTATCAGCCAACACTGGCTTCTGAGATGGGTGCCATGCAGGAGCGAATCACTTCTACCAAGAATGGTTCCATCACCTCAGTACAGGCTGTTTATGTGCCTGCCGACGACTTGACCGACCCTGCTCCAGCCACCACCTTTACTCACCTGGATGCCACCACAGAGCTTTCTCGTAAGATTGCATCTCTGGGTATCTATCCTGCCGTAGATCCACTGGGTTCTACCTCTCGTATCCTCGACCCACTGATTGTGGGCAAGGCTCACTACGACTGTGCACAGCGAGTAAAGCAGTTGCTGCAGCGTTACAACGAGTTGCAGGATATCATCGCCATCCTCGGTATGGATGAGCTTTCTGATGAGGATAAGTTGACCGTGAACCGTGCACGCCGTGTACAGCGTTTCCTGAGCCAGCCATTCACCGTAGCAGAGCAGTTTACCGGTTTGAAGGGTGTGATGGTTCCTATCGAAGAGACTATCAAGGGCTTCAACGCCATCCTCGACGGTGAGGTAGATGACCTGCCAGAGCAGGCATTCCTCAACGTAGGTACTATCGAGGATGCCAAGGAGAAGGCTAAGCAGTTGCTCGCAGCAGCACAGGCGTAATCTTTAAATCCACGGCTTATGTTACAGCTAAAGATAGTATCTCCTGAGAAAGTAGTCTTCCAGGGTGAGGTAGAGAGCGTACTGGTTCCGGGAACCCTCGGCTCGTTCGAGATTCTCAAGGATCACGCGCCAATCATCTCTTCGCTCGAAGTGGGCAAGGTGGAATACACCACCAGGGAAGGCAAGCAGGCAATGAACATCAAGGGCGGATTCGTGGAATGTAAGAAAAACGAAGTAAGCCTCTGCGTAGAAGTATAAAATTAAGAATTCATAATTCTCAATATTGACAAGACAGATCATGGAAAAAGATGAAAAGATGCGCTTGCAGGCTATCAGGCAGGCAGGTATCAAGTACAAGCAGATTTCCCTGTGGCTCACAGCTCTCATGGCGCTCGCCATCCTCTTCGCCTGTAGGGTTTCTGCCTTATGCGATGATATTCTGCCACGGGTGGTTAACCCGCTGATAGTGAGTGCGATATTCTCGCTCGTTGCAAGTACTGCTTATGGCGAAGCCTGGAAGGCTGTGGCTAAATCATCTCCCGCCAATCTCGCCAAGTTCTACCTGGCGGCACTGGTCATCAAGATGGTAGCCGGCACTCTGGTGTTCCTCATCTACGTGCTGACATGCGACAAGCAGAACATCCTGGGATTCACCGTCATCTTCGCCCTGTTCTATGTCATGCTTCTCGTGTTCGACTGCATCTACTTCGCTCGGGTAGAGAAAAAGAGCCGCCTCTCTTAATGCGGCTCCGAGACAAATAATTAATAAACAAAGTAAGAATTAAAGAATATGAAACATCTCAAACAATTCCTCTTGATGGCGATGCTGCTCTTCACGCTGGCGCCAATGCAGGTGTCGGCAAAGGAAAAAATCGACGTGAAAGAGATATTGTGGGGTCATATCAAGGATTCTTATGAATGGCATATCACAAAGGTGGGAGACCATCCCGTAGTGATTCATCTGCCTGTCATCGTAAACACCACCACAGGCTGGCACGTGTTCTGCAGCAGCGAATTCTCGGAAGAGAAGGATGCCAATGGAGACCGTCCCGGACCTTTCAATCTGGTGATCAAGAACGCTGATGCGCAGGCGAATCCCAACAAGATAGTAGAGAAGGTGGGAGGCCAGGAGGTTCGTCCTCTCGACATCTCCATCACGAAGACCGTTTGCGTGCTCTTCATCGATGCTATCATCCTGTTGCTGTGTATCCTGATTCCAGCCAGCTGGTGCAGAAAGCACAAGGTGGATGACCCTGCACCAAAGGGATTTACGGGACTGATGCACATGTTCGTCATGTCGGTATATGACGATGTGATCAAGGCTACACTGGGTAAGGAAGCTCCAAAGTACGCACCATGGTTGCTTACCTGCTTCTTCTTTATCTTCGTTGCCAACATCATGGGTATCGTACCGTTCCCTCCGGGTGGTGGTAACCTGACGGGTAATATCGCCTGCACCGCATTCTTCGGTGTAACGACATTCCTGATCACCAACTTCACCGGTACGAAGGAATACTGGAAGGAAATCTTCTGGCCGGACGTACCAACGTGGTTGAAGGTGCCAGTACCACTGATGCCATTCATCGAGCTCTTCGGAATCTTCACGAAACCGTTGGCTTTGATTATCCGACTCTTCGCCAACATGATGGCGGGCCACGCTATCGCCCTTGCGTTTGCGGCTATTATTTTCATTATGTTCAACATCAGTGAGAATATGCTGGCCAACTATCTGGCAGGTACGGGTATGACAATTGTGAGTGTTGCGATGAGTGTCTTCATGATGCTCCTCGAAATATTGGTAAGCTACATTCAGGCATTGGTATTCACCATGCTGAGTGCAGTATTCATCTCGCTGGCTCATGTACAGCCTCATGAGGCTGAGCCAGAAATCGTAAAATAGAATTATAAACATAGAAAATATTAACAACTTAAATTATAAGATTATGTTATCACTTTTATTAGCAGCAGATGCTCTCGCAAAGTTAGGTGCCGCAATCGGCGCAAGTTTGGCCGCTATTGGCGCAGGTATTGGTATCGGTCGCATTGGTGGCCAGGCTATGGACGCTATGGCTCGCCAGCCAGAGAAGATGGGCGATCTCCGTTCTTCTATGATCATCGCAGCTGCGTTGGTTGAGGGTGTTGCGTTCTTCGCAGTCATCATCGCCATCTTGGCTATCGTTATGTAATAAAAGGAATATCACCCTTCCCGCCGCGATTCATTCGCAAATCTGCAGAATGCCCCGATATCTGATGCTCTCGGAATCAGTTCTGCGGTTTGCGGGCGGGTGGGTGATCTTTTCCAGAGTTAGTTAAAATAAAACGTTTAAGTAAAACTTTAACCAGTATATATGGATTTATTGATTCCTGATAGCGGTTTGCTTTTCTGGATGACAGTCGTCTTTCTGATTGTCTTCGTCATCTTGAGAAAGGCTGGTTTCGGAGCCATCGTCAAGATGGTGACTGAGCGCAAGGCCTTCATCGACGAGAGCCTGAAGAAAGCGCACGAAGCCAACGAGAAGCTTGCCAATATCCAAAAAGAAGGTGAATCCATCTTGCAGGAAGCTCGCGAGAAGCAGGCTGCCCTCCTCAAGGAGGCTGCCGAAACCCGCGATGCCATTGTAGAGAAAGCACAGGATAAAGCACGCGAAGAAGGCGCACGTCTCCTCTCTGATGCCAAGAAGCAGATTGAGACCGAGAAGCAGAACGCCATTCGTGAAATCCGCGGCCAGGTAGCCGAACTCTCTGTTCAGATTGCAGAGAAGGTGCTCAAGGCTAAGCTCTCTGACGACAAGGCACAGATGGATATGATAAATCGACTGCTGGACGAGGTTTCTTCTGACAACAAACAGTAAAGCTTATGGATATCGGTGTAATATCGGTGCGTTATGCCCGTGCCCTCATCAAGGCAGCACTCGGCATGAAGCTCGAAGATCAGGTGTACCAGGAGATGCAGACGCTCTACACGAGCTACATCGACGTGCCTGAACTGAGATTTACGATAGACAACCCTATGCTTTCCAAGGACAAGAAGCAGGCGCTTCTCACCACAGCCCTGGGTAAGAACCCATCGGATCTGAGCAAGAAGTTCATCGCACTCGTCTTGAAGGAGGATAGGGAGAGCACCCTGCAATTCATGGCTGCTTCGTATATCACTCTTTACAGGAAACAGAAGAACATCATCCGCGGTAAGCTGATCACCGCCACTGCCGTTGACGCCTCTACGGAGGACAAGATGCGCAAGATGGTGGAGCAGAGAACGCAAGGTACTGTGGAGTTCAAGACTGAGGTGAACCCTGATTTGATTGGTGGTTTCATCCTTGAGTATGATACTTACAGAATGGATGCGAGCGTGAAGACAAAGCTCAACAACATTCTGACACAGCTCAAAAAGTAAAACGGAAAGAGAACGGAAAGGGTTACTTCTTTATAATAAAGGTAATCATCAAGTTCAAATTTCAAAGTTCAAATTTCAAAGTAAATAAACAATGTCAGATAAAATTAAACCAAGTGAGGTGTCTGAAGTGCTTCAGCAGCAGCTCCAGGAGGTGAATGGCTCTCAGCAGTTTGACGAGGTAGGTACCGTGCTTACCGTCAGCGATGGCGTGGCTCGTATCTACGGTCTTCGCAATGCAGAGGCTAATGAGCTTCTTGAGTTCGAGAACGGCACGATGGCCATCGTCATGAACTTGGAGGAAGACAACGTAGGTTGTGTCCTCTTAGGTCCTACAGCTGGCATCAAGGAGGGACAGAGCGTGAAGCGTACTCACCGTATCGCTTCTATCCGCGTGAACGACAACTTCTTAGGTCGTGTCGTTAACCCTCTGGGTCAAGCTATCGATGGTCTGGGTGATATCGATCTCACCGGCGCTTTCGAGATGCCGCTGGATCGTAAGGCGCCTGGTGTGATCTATCGTCAGCCAGTAAAGGAGCCTCTGCAGACAGGTTTGAAGGCTGTGGATTCCATGATTCCTATCGGTCGTGGACAGCGTGAGTTGATCATCGGCGACCGTCAGACCGGTAAGACTGCCATCGCAGTGGATACCATCATCAACCAGAAGAGTTTCTATGAGGCTGGCAAGCCAGTATATTGTATCTATGTAGCCATCGGTCAGAAAGCATCTACCGTTGCAGCATTGGTACAGAACCTCAAGGAGCATGGCGCCCTGCCATATACCATCATCGTAAGTGCTACCGCTGCCGATCCTGCAGCCATGCAGTATTACGCACCATTTGCCGGTGCAGCTATCGGTGAGTACTTCCGCGATCGTGGTTACTCAGCTCTCGTAGTATACGATGACTTGAGTAAGCAGGCTGTGGCTTATCGTGAGGTATCTCTGATTCTCCGCCGTCCATCAGGACGTGAGGCTTATCCTGGTGATGTCTTCTATCTCCACTCTCGTCTGTTGGAGCGTGCCGCTCGTATCAACGACCAGCAGGAGGTAGCCGAGCAGATGAACGACCTTCCTGAGTGCCTGAAGGGCAAGGTGAAGGGTGGTGGCTCTTTGACAGCCCTCCCAATCATCGAGACCCAGGCTGGTGACGTTTCTGCCTACATCCCAACCAACGTGATTTCCATCACCGACGGTCAGATCTTCCTGGAGACCGACCTCTTCAACCAGGGCTTCCGCCCAGCTATCAACGTAGGTATCTCTGTATCTCGTGTAGGTGGTTCTGCCCAGATCAAGAGTATGAAGAAGGTGGCTGGTACCCTGAAGATTGATATGGCTCAGTATCGTGAGCTGGAGGCTTTCTCTAAGTTCTCTAGCGATATGGATGCCGTAACAGCGATGACACTGGACCGTGGTAGAAAGAACGACCAGTTGCTGGTTCAGCCTCAGTATCGCCCTATGCCAGTGGGCGAGCAGGTGGCTATCCTCTATTGTGGTGTGCACGGACTGATGCACGACGTGCCAATGGATAAGGTACGCGAGTGCCAGGATCAGTTCCTCGACGCTATGCGCAACCAGCACGCCGACGTAATCGAGACTTTGGCTGATGGTAAGCTCACCGACGATTGTATCGCGGTGATCAAGGAAACCATGGCTAATGTAGCAGGACAATATAAAGCGTAATAGCCTATGCCGTCGTTAAAAGAGATTAAGACTCGCATCGCCAGCGTCAACAGTACCCGTAAGATTACGAGTGCGATGAAGATGGTGGCATCCAGCAAGTTGCATCATGCTCAGGTAGCTATCCAGAATATGCTGCCTTATGAGAATATGCTGGAGCATATCCTGAAGAGCTTCCTGGTGAGTACTCCGAATGTGGACCATGAGTTGCAGGTGGAGCACAAGGAAATCAAGCGTGTGGCTCTCATCGTATATAGCTCTAACAGCAGCTTGTGCGGTGGTTTCAACTCCAACGTCATCAAGATGATGATTCAGGCTGTGGACGAGTATAAGGCTCATGGCATTGACGACATTACGGTATATCCTATCGGCAGAAAGGTGGCTGAGAAGGCACAGAAGCTGGGATTGAAGATTGGCGGTAACTTCTTGGATCTTGCCGATCATCCTAATTCTGGCGCTTGTGCCGACATCGCCCGTAAGCTTGCCAAGCAGTATGCAGCTGGCGAACTCGACAAGGTGGAGATGATCTATCACCACTTCAAGAGTGCCGGTTCGCAGATTCTGACCCAGAAGACTTTCCTGCCTATCGACCTCAGCACTGAGGCGATAGGAGAGGACAACGACCGTGACCTCACATCGAATGTGGCTACGGCGAAGGCTCAGGAGTATCTGCGCAAGAAGCAGGCTGGTGAGCATGAAAGACAGCGTGCTGAGGCGCATCCTCTGAACGATGACTTCATCGTGGAGCCGGATCTGGAGACTGTATTGGGAGTATTGATTCCTAAGCAGCTTCATCTGATGGTTTACACTGCTTTGTTGGATAGTCAGGCGAGTGAGCATGCTGCCCGTATGGTTGCCATGCAGACTGCTACGGATAATGCCGATGAACTCTTGCGTGAACTGAATCTTCAGTACAACAAGAGTCGTCAACAGGCCATTACGAATGAATTGTTGGATATCGTGGGAGGTAGCGTGAATAACTAAGCTTCTACGTTAGATATTATGGGAGGAAGCTAGAATAATTAGCTTCTCCATGCCGTTGTTTCAGAATCAAGAGGTAACTTGTTGGCCCAGGTTACCTCTTTTTTTTTCTTACTCAAGTTTCGCAAGAAAGCCCCCACACGCCCTGAAAGGGCAGAAGCTCCTAGCCCAGGGCATCGCCCTGGGTGTTTAT
>ERZ791702.344-NODE-344-length-22652-cov-9.45949_pt1 | contig 22652 bp, 25 predicted proteins | sample MGYA00510050_ERZ791702 | MGnify/ENA primary metagenome ERZ791702 (study PRJEB30046, sample SAMN00715230) | human gut metagenome | study: EMG produced TPA metagenomics assembly of the A metagenome-wide association study of gut microbiota in type 2... | reverse complement strand
AAAAATCCCTATGACTTTTAAAGGTTGATTTATCCCTATCCAGATTTAGATATTCTAAATAATTTCAAAACAAAAAAGCATCCCTAGATGCTTTTTTTACTTGCTTGATCATCTTATATATATATGTGTCTTAAATCATCATGAATTCTAAATCTATTTTTAGGAATCAAATACCTATTATGATTATATATAAAGTATTTTCCTGTTTTACTATAATCCAATAATTTTATATGTTCTGCAGTCCTTCCCCTTCGAATCAAAATAATATCACCAACTGGAAGTTCATTCACATAATCTAATGTAAAGCCGGATCTGTGTGCAATATCTAGTGCTGAATCATACGAATTGGTTCCCATATAAATAGTTGTGTCAAAACAATCTTGTATATTGATTGCATCGTCTTTATATACAGATGCCAATTGATTTTTAGATTGAATACAACCCGTAATACCTATACCACGACTTCTTGCGGTTGCGATAATACTCGCAAAATCATTAATCTCATAATTTGCCATATCATCTAAATGAAACTGAACCGGTATGGGTAGTCTTAAATCTTTTTGTTTATTTGCCTCAGCAAACAAGAATTGAAACAATTGTGATAAAAACACACTCGCGATTCTATGTAAAGAAGTATCTGCATCATTGACTTGAATAAAGATCACTGATTTTTCATGAACAAACTTCTTGAAATCAATCGTGAATTCTTCGGCCCCGTCGCAAATTGTACGTAATACGTCTGGATTCTGTAACGCCGACGTTCTTGAACGTAATGTTTTAAATATAGTTGCCAATGTCTTTGGAGCACAGATAACTTCTCTAAAAAATAGTTCGCTAGAATATACATCTAAGCCTTCATTAATTAATTCATTTATTTTATCTTGAAGGACCATACAATCCATTTCTCCATCACAATCAAAGCGCAATGTATATATAATATCAAAAGCTTCCTTCAAAGAACCATTCCCTTCTTGACTATTCTTTTCATATGTATATGTTAGAGCAGCATGCAAAAAAGATATTGCCGATTCATCCCAGAAAGGATCTTTGCTGACGTAATTACATCCATATATAATTCTTGCCAGACTCATTAGATCTGTTTGTGAATATCTCTTTCGAATATATGCTAATGGATTATAGTACATCGAACGATGAAGATCCACTAGATTTAAATAATAAATTTTATAACCATTTTCTTCCAATAAAGGAACTAAACTTGCCATAGAACCCTTCACATCCACTATCACATGATTTCGATCCAATTGATGAAGGATATTATAGAATTCAGAGCGAGTCTTTCCTGTACCAGGCGCTCCAATATATAAATAATTATTGTTTAACCCTGTTTTTTTATCATCTAATGAAAATTTACAATCCTCACTGAAAATATATTCTCCATTTACTTTATTACTCATAATTTGACATCTCACTTTCTTCATCCATGATTCCATCAATCAAGCCATAATTTAAAGCTTCTTGAGCACTCATCCCACAATCTGATAAACAGTTCATATTCTCCATGAATATCCGAAACAACATAAGTAGCCATGTCATTCCTCCGCTTTGTTTCTAAAATTCTTTCCTAACACGTGCATTTTTTAAAACTGGATTGTGTTTTCCATCCTCGTGTTATAATTTGATATTTTTGTACATTATTGTCTTATTCTTTCACTTCTACTCCTACAAGAATTTCTTCTAAAGTACGCGGTGTATAGTTCATATAAGAAAACATACATCCAACATTACATGCCCGTATTTTTCCGTCATATGCATGTCTACAATCATTTTCTTGCATCTGTCTCAGACAACTTTGATAAAACTTGTCTTCTTCGCTTTCATGTGTATGCCCATAGAGCAGAATTTTTCCACGTCCCATATTGTTCCATGAAAAAATCGGATAATGAGATAATATCAGTCCATACTTTTCTTTCCCAACTGAATCTTGAATTTCTTTATAATCGCAGAATTCAGTAAATAACTGCTGATATCTATAATCAGATAGGTCATCATGATTACCTTTAACTAAGACCTTTCTTCCTTTTAAGCGTGCCACAAAGGCAATCAAATCTTCATTTTTCCCACGCAAACTAATATCACCTAAAATATATACAATATCGCCATTCGTCACACGATCATTCCAGTTTTTCATGATTTCCTCATGCATTTCCTGTATAGAATCAAAGGGACGATGATCATATTTGATTGCATTTTCATGAAACAAATGCAGGTCACTAATAAAATATTTCATCTAATTCAATCCTCTTTCATTTATTTTTTTCCTGTGTTAAAAATTAAGTTTTAAAACAATTCCTCTATCTACAATTGTTTCAGCAACTCTATATCCATTATTAAATAGTATTCTGTATTCTTTTCCAATACCATAATAAAACTATCATAAAAGATATTAGATGTTATTTTGAATTCACCCATGATTTTATATCTATCTCAGCTTTCTCAATAGGCAAAAATGCCAACACATCATCTAATCCTATAAAGCCACCTCGGCTTTGTCTGAAGCAGCCAGGCATTTTTCCATCATCAGTACTCCTTAATCCTGTATCCCAACAACCAGCACTTAGATGGCCATTCTTTTCAATAATCAAGCAGGCCTCAAAATCATCTGGAAGCGTATCTTTTATATAACTAAAGCCTTTCAATGTTAATTCTCCCGTTTCATATGATTCAGCGAACACTCTATTTATACGCATAATTATTTCCCCTTTCTTCGTCCATAATTCCATCAATTAACCCATAATTTAAAGCTTCTTGAGCACTCATCCAACAATCTCGATCAAACATTTGGCAAGCCTGTTCATATGTGAAATTGTTTGACTTTTCAACAATCATTTTATTTATCTTTTCTCTCATAATCACCATTCTTTTTGCGACAATATCAATAGCCGATGTTTGCCCACCAATATGATTAATCAAAGGTTGATGATATAGTAATACGCAATTTTTTGTGACATATCTTTTGTTGCTTAATGTTGAAAGTAAGAAAGCAGCCATACTTGCACATAAGCCAATTCCAATCGTGCGAATGGGATTTGAAATAAGTCTTGTATAATCATAAATAGCCATGCCATCTGTAACACTACCACCTGGTGAGTTGATATAAATCGTAATTTCTCTTTTACTATCCATAGTATTTAAATATCTTAAGTTCAAAATCACTTCAGAAGCTAAATCCGCATCAATTGTACGATCAATCAAAATGGAAAAGTCATCCATCACAAATGATGAAAATAACGTTTTTGTATTTGTACCTCTTGGCGTTGTTTCCGTAATTGTTAAATTTCTCATAATTTGTGTTCCTCTCTTTACACTTATATTTAACTAAATTCCAAACTAAGAATACATATATGATTCGCCATCAATAAAACTTCCTGTTTTAAAGGAAGCTTAACTCATATTTAACGCTCTTCTCTATCTTCTTTTCGTCTTGAACGAACGTCATTTTCTAAAGCAAGAAGAACATCTTTTACCTGTTTATATTTATCATATGGATCATTTGGCCAAGTATAGTCATAATGACGTTCTAAATAACTTTTACAATATTTTATTTTATTTATAATATTGTTTTTAGTATTGTCTTCAGCATTTAACTCATAAAGTTGAATCTCTTTTGGATCAGGCATGATATTTTCTAAAGCCAAGTTCATTTCATTTTCTTTAACAATTTGATCATATTGATAAAATAAAACATCCCAAATTCTAATTGTTTCTTTAATTAATCTAATCACATCTTTAGAAGATGCCTTCGAATACGACAATTTTGCATCTGCCATTTCCAATGTTCCATCTTGAATCCATTTATATGTATTTAAACCCTCATGTTTATGATCTTTTGTATCATATTTGGCACATCTTTTTAAAGAAGTATGAGCACGAAAATCAAATACTGAATCATTCATAGCCAAAATAATAGGCGTATTTTTTTCAGCAGGCTTAGTCATCAAGCGAACTTGCTCATATCTATCTTTATATTTTTTATATTCCAAATGTCTATATACAAAATTCAATGAAATCGATGCAAGTTTCAATGCATCAACTTCATCATATAAACTATCAACCATTTGGCTAACATAATCCGATTCTAAAAATGCCTTTGTGAAGGCTGTAGACACTTTATTGTGTACCAATCTTAATGTAATATCTTTTTTTGCTACTATTGCTGACATGTTTAGTTTTTACCTCTCCATTAAACTTATTTAAATCAAACAAAGTAGCGCGCATACTTTATCAAGAAACGTATCGTTTCAAGACATCTATATAATAAAAAAATCGCTCATAAATAGCGATAGAATAAGCATTATCTTGTTAATTTAATTTATATTACCCCATTTTTAACATTTTATTGTGTTTTTTATGCATTCAATGTATATTATTTGTAGAAAGAAAAAGGTGAAGTTATGTATTATGTAGTTGATCAATCTAATCCAAAAGAGCCAATGGAATTTATTCGTGTAACAAGAGAAGACATATTTAAAATTAAAAAAAAAAACAAATCCTCAAAGATTTAGTAATATTTCTTTGAGAGATAATAAAATTTCTCTATGCCATTATGTATTACAAGATATTGATGTTCCTTATTATTATGATACAAAACCTGTAAAGGTAGGAACAATATATACTTACTTATTAAATATACAAACTTTGAGAAAATTAAAGGATTATATAATTGACCCTTTTAATGATATAGATTTCATTCTTTATTATGAAAGTTATCCACGCTATTATTTGTCACTTGCAAAGAATATAAGAAAACATCTAATATTTTCTGAAGATAAAAACTATGCAATTTTAAATAAGTACATGACTAAACCACTTAAATATAGAAGCCTATCTCAAACCAATTCAATACATAATTATTCTATTTATTCTTTTTATAATGATTTTATTAATGTTGAATCAACACCTACTTATATATTTAAAAAATTTATGATTTACTCTTTAAAAAATCTAATCAATATTGTAAGTACTCCTCAATATAACTCTTTATTTAAAAATAAAAAGGTAAATGATCTATTTCAGCGTGATTATGATGAAATTTTAAATATCACAAACAATTTTCCATATTTCGAGATTAAAAAATACTTTATAAATGAAATTCAAGGATGTGTTTCTTCAACAGAAAACAAATATTATGATACTTTATTAAACTATTTAAAAAAGCTTCATTTTAAATATGAAAAGTCTCTATACAATGTTAACGATCTTGACCGCATGAACTTTGAGAAATCAATTCAATTTCTATTTGAAATTTATTGCATTTTGCATTTATATCAATCGATGGATATCGAAGTATCAAATTATTATGATTTATTCTCTACTTCCTCTGGCTTTTCATTTGAAACATATGAAAATACAATTACTTATAAAATTAATGTTCAAAACTGTGATACTACATGGTTTTGGAATAATAATTTTAAATGTTTATTAGACTATTTACACGATATTTTCATAAATGAGAACAGCTCAAAATCTAAATTACAGGGTGATATTTGGCATATATTAAAAAAGACCCATATTGTATATAATAATGTTCCATTAGAATATTTATTATTACTTAAATTCTTTTCTTTTTTTACATTTAAATTAGAAGGAAAATTAAGTAGGTCAAAAAAGTTAGATGATTTAAACTTATTTGAAATTGAGACTGTAAACCATGTAAAGGCCTGCATTGAACATTTTGATTCTGAGATCCTACCTGATAGTTTTCCTTTTAATAATTTATCGCCCACAAAAGATATCAACATTTTCTTTTCCCAATCTTTACAGAATCAAATTTTTAAAAATTCAGGAAACCTATATTATACTTTGGATGATTTTGAATATCATATGAATGATTTATTTAAACCGGCAATCGAGTCTTATCTTTTATTTTCAAAGCACCCTATCGATCAATGTTCTCATTGTCACATGTTTTTTCTTAAAACTTCACCTAACCGAAAGTTCTGTGATTCAACACTAACTTTGAAATCTGGTGAGACCTGTAAAGAAGAGCGTGAAGCAATAACGGATCAAAAATCTGAATATCAAAAAACTACAAATGACTTTAAGCAATATTTACAGAAAGTTAAATTAAAAGGTGATCTGCCTTATACTCGAAGAGTATATAATATTCTAGAAAAAAATAAATACTTTGATTCTAAAAAGACTAAGAACTTTGAAGAAAAGCCTAATATGTCTAAATCAGATACTAAAGATTTACTGTGGATGTTAAATAGCTTTTTTAATTATTCTTATGCCATTATGGAAAGTATGAATTTTCAAAAGATTGTGAAAGATCCAACATTTAAAGACATTCGCTATTACAATAATAATCCTGAAAACAACTTTACTCCTAATGCATATACAGTTTTATTTGAAGAATATAAAAAATACACTCGAACTAATAAAGGAAATGATGTAACAGAAGTCTTTAACATTTATAACTCTTTGGTTAAGTTTTCGGAATCTAAAGATAACACATTAAATTTTAAAACCATTCGTTCTAAATCTATGCAAGATTTAAATGGAGATGATATTGCGAAATTATTTGAAATCACTAAAATAGTTATCCATATTTTTTTTCTTCGCCTATCAGATTGGTATTTAAAAAATTGGAATTTAGAAAGTAATAATAATAAAGATGATCCTGACTTTACTTATGCTTTCCCAATAGATACTTATGCTTTCCCAGAAGAATCTCCCACATTCGAACTTAGTAAGATTCAGTATATGAAACAAAAGGATATTAAGGCACTAGAATACAAAATTAATGATGCAGAAAGCTCTGATATTTATGAAGATTTTATAAAAATGAACAAACATAGAGAAGATCAAGTTATTAAACTGATTACTGAATTAAAAGAAAACATTAAGAAGAATCACCCATTTAAATAGGATTCCTCACATTCGAGAAATCCTATTTTTCTGTTTATCAACCTATATTATCTTCCTTTTTCATTCCCAAATATTTTTCTCTAAGATACCACGCTTGTTCACTTGATATAATACCTTCTACTTCAAATATATTAATATTACTATTTAACTCACACCAGTCGCAATCCCAGTCTAAACATTGTTTACCTTCTTTAATCAACTGATTTGTGATCTTCATTTTATCAATTGACTCCTGAAGCATACTTGGAAGTCCAACTTCTAAATACCCTTTATCTAATGGATACCCATTTTCATCTACATCATCTTTATACTTATTTTTCATAGTAATCCTTTCTTATTTATTTGCGTGTTTTTCTTTGCGATATAGTTTACGAGTCGCAACCACAGCTCCAGCAGCACCTAACATTGTTGTCATACTTAAGCCTGCAATAGCCGTTTCTACACCTGTGTTTACTGAACTAGATTGTTTTGTATCATTTTGTTTTTTCTCAACTTCTTTGTTACTTTCTTCTAAATGCTTTTTCAAATCCTTTTTCGAATTTGTTTCTTGAATAATTGCTTGATCATAGTCTGCTTTCGCATTTTGATATGTAGTATTCAAAGCATCGAATTTATCTTTTACTTCTTGATAAGCCTGTTCTTTTTCATTCAAATCTAACAATGCAGCTTTATATTGTTTTAATAATGTACAAATCGATTCATAACCATCAATAGTTAAAACTTCTGTATCTAGTTTCTTCTCCTTTAAATTGTTGTAACAAACTACTAAACTATCCACTTTATCCTTTTCTGAATTTAACTTAGTATATTCCGTTGTCAATTGATCTAAAGCTTTCTCTAATTTTTTAACTTTAGCTGCTAAGTCTTTTTTACTTGTTTCAGCCTTGACTACAGCATTCTTAGCATTTTCTAAATTTGCAAATGCATCATTCACATTTTGATTTAATTTTAATAAGATTTGATAATCCTCTTCCCTTTTATTGAACTCTATTTCTTTATCTTTTAAAACTCCTTTCTTTTCATCAACAACAACCAATTGATTATTTAAATCCTTCTCTGCACTTTCTAGTTCTGATTGTCTGTTATCAACTTCATTTAATGCCAATTGCCATGCATCTGTTTTATCTTTGACAATAGATTCTTGTTTAGAAATTTGTTTCTTGATATTGTCTACATCTAGTTTTGATTGATTTAATTTTTGAATCTCTGCCTCTTTATCCTGTATTGATTTTTGTGCTTGTGCTGCTAATTCTTTAGTTGCACTTAACGCATCCATTTTATTAGAAATAGAACCATTTAAATCATGAATCTGATTTTCAATTTCCTCTTGTTTTGATTTTGCCAAGTCAATCACATCTAGTGCAGTTTTTACATTTGCTTTTGCTTGTTCCAAGTTCTTTTGTTGCGCCAAATATCCATTCATAAACGTATTAAATTCTGCTTGTCCTTTACTCAAATCATCAAGAGTCTTTAAATATGTTTGTTGCGCTTCTTCTACAGTTTTATATGTTGCCATTTCCTTTTGTGCTTTTAACAACTCTTCATTGGCCTTTGTATATTCTTCTAAAGCTTGTTCGTGTTGTTTGAATACATCTTTAAGTCCATTCACATAAGATGTTAATGATTTTTCATATTCATTCACTGTCATAGTATAATCAGATCCAGTAAATCCAAATGTTTGAGAATAATCATTACAACCAGGATTCACTTTTACTGTTTGTCCTAATGCGAAACCTGTATAGTTATATCTTTCATCCAAAATATTGTAGTAATGCCCAATCTTTTCCCATAAATCAGGCCATGTACTATATACTTCCATGCTTGTCATGTTTTCTAGATTTGGATACTTACCTGAAGCAATCGCATCTTGATACAACTTATATTCAGAATCATACCATCCTTTAAATGGATTATAATGTTTTGATCCATATGCGATATTCTCTCCACAAGTATATAAACCTAAATGATTCCATTTCGAACTATGTTCTAATTGAGCAATATTTCCAGACGCATCAATTTGTGCAATCACAACTAAACTTAAATCCACCTTTAATTCATTCAAACCATTTTGTTTACGTAGTGCATTACATTCCTTAATATAATCAATCGTTGCGATCATGTTATCTAAATTTGTTGGATCTGTATCTGCACCTAGTTTACATTCGTACAAATTATCCTTATTTATAAGATTTTCATCTTCCATCATATATAAAGGATACTCTGCATGGATCGATTTAAAATATCCATAAGAACCTTGATTCCATTGATGCAAAGCATCTTGATACGCATCATTTAAAGATTCTAGTTTCTTTTGTGCTGCTTCTACCGCTGCTTTTTTATCATTCAATTGACTTGATTCTGCATCAAACTTTGCTTTAGCCTCTTCAAATTTCGTTCTAGCTAATTCGACTGCTTCTTGAAGTTTTGCGATTTCACCATCCTTTAATGTTGCCTGTTCTTCCATCGCATCCATTTCTGCTTGCGCTTTATTTTGTTCTTCTACTTTTGTATCATAATTTGATTTTGCTTCTTCAGCCTTTGATTTGGCAACATCTAAATCCGATTGTGTCTTTGATAATGAAGATTGAAGTGTAACTACTTCACTATTGATAGATTCAATCTTAGAGTTATAGTTATTTACTTCCAATTCTAAATTTTGAATTTCAGTTTGAATAGCTTGAATCTGTTCAGAATTATCTTTTCCATTAGCCTCAGATAATTGTTTTTGCAAAGAAGCTAATGTATTTTCAGCATTTGTTTTCGCGTCCAGTGCTTCTTGTAGTTTATTTTGAGCATCACTTAATGCTGCTTCACATTCTAAAACCTTACTACTTAATTCTTCTTGCTGTGTCTTTGCATCATTCAATTCTGTTTGTGCTTGCATTACAGCATTTTTTGCTTCATCAATAGCTTGTTTTGCCTTTTCTACGTTTTCTTTAAAAGAAACATCATCCAAATTTTGTACCGCTTCATCATAAGTCTTTTGCGCTTTTTCTAATTCAGAAACCGCCTTGTTGTATGTATCCTCTGCTTCTTTTCTAGCTTTTTCAGCCTTTTCCTTTTCTAAAGTTACTTGATCTAAATCTTCTTTCTTGTTTTTAATATCTTGTAAATTTGACTTCATCGCATCCAATACAGTCTCATTTGCACTAGACTCAATTTGATTGGATGTATAAGAAGCTTTTTCATAAACTTGTTTTGTAGCATCATATTTTGGTTGAACTTTATCTAATTCAGCCTTAGTTTCTAGTAGTAATGCCTTTTTAGATTTCACCGTATCTTGTGCTTGGATAATAGCATCTGCCAATACATCTTCTTTACTTTGTGTTTGTTTTACAGTACTCGTGAAATCTGTTGGTTCAGTGATTTCTTTTGCATATGCAGTAAGTCCCATAGATTGCATTGCCATACCAGCCACTACAAGTAACATTGCCTTTTTACGAATCGTCATTTTATTCATTTTATCTTCCTCTACTTTCTAGATTGATAGAAACCCTTCATTTCTCGTTCTTGTCATGTATATCATCTTCCAAAATCGTGTTTTATTCATCATGCAATTCGCCATCATTCAAAAAAATAAAAAAAGATTCAATCAGAAACTGATCAAATCTCTTTAGCTTTAGCCAAATAATAAGCAACATCCAATTTCTAAAACTGGAAGAATTCCAAAGAAATACAGTAATAAATTTGTAGATAAGCCACTATTTTCAAGTGCTAAGCCGATTGGAATACATACAATTGCAAATACGCCAAAAATTGAAAGACTCTTAAATTTTATTGCGAAATATAGAAACGAGGTACATCCAAGCGCAAATCCCATATCAAATTTTACACCTACCGCCATTTCAACAACAATTGAAATTCCAAAACAAATTAGCCAACGAATTACCACTTCCAAAATCATTCCCATTTTATCATCTGTCATATACAATCTCCTTTAAAGCTCTGTACGCTTTTTACAGTTTCATTGTATTGCATCATACTATTCATTTATATACTCAATTCGCCATCACTTTATTTAAACGTTAAAAAATGTCATATAAAGCATTATATTTATAGGTAAGATTCATAAATTTTAAATTTCTCTTAACTTATTGACATTGAACTAAAACCTTCCTTTTTCGTGATTATTTATTGTTGCAGTCATCTTTTTATCCCTTTCACAAGAAGGCAATCATAATCTGGATCATCATAATTTCTATATTCATTACTATCGAACCAGTACCAAGACTCGATTGTATTAACAAACCAGTCAGACTCAGGCAAATCACAGGCAAGGAAACTAAAAGGTGTAAACGCTTTTTTTAAAGATGCTACATATACTCCTAATCCATATTGATGGATATCATATTCTGCCATCAGCTTCTCAATAGTTTTATAGCACGCATTCAAAGTAACTCCGTACTTTTTACATTTTTCTTCACTAAATTTAAATTCCATTCTTGTTAACATAACAATATTCTCCTTAGTAAGTATCTTTATCGTTCTTCTTTTATAGATGATTCATTGATAATTGCTTCTATTAATTCATCAAGAGTATCTAAGTTTTCTGCTTTGTTGATGACTTTATTTGTGGTATTGATGATGACATTGTATTTAATATATTATCTTCTTTTTGTTCTTTAACAGATAACTTTATTAGAGGAACTAAATCTAATGTATCTTATAACACACTTTTAACATCCCTTCTTTTTTGATTATTTATTCTTGTGTATATTCTTTTAAAACCTCTTTTCGAAGCTGTTCAGATGTCATTTCTCCATTGCTTACTTTTAAAAGCTTTTCAATAAATTCTTTGCTTAAATACATATCTGATATAGCCATCGTTGCTGCTACCTGTTGTACTTTTCTTCCTGCTTCTGTGTTTTTGATAATCATTTTGATTCTCCTTCATTTTTATAGCTTTTCTTCGAATTTCTTTTTTTGAGACGATCTAGTTTATCTAATGCACTTTTTCTGTCTTTATTTATTTGCAGTTTGATGAAAGCTTTTTCATCAGGCTCTAATAGTTCTCTTTTTATAAATTTTAAGGATTGAATTGCTTTTTCTGTTTTAAAAACAATTTGTTGATCAAAGCCAGCTACATTGATATATTGTATAGCTTCTTTTTTTGTATATGTACCTTTTATATATTCATTAACTGTATCACATACCTTGTTCTCTGCTGTTGGACCGATTAGAATATCATATTTATCATATTTTTTTTGACTATCAATCCCTAATCTGTTGTTTGTAACAAAATCAAGCCATTCTTCATCAAGCTTAAATGTATAGATTTTTAAATCACCAATTCTATTAAATGAATATGTATTAATTGTAGATTTTCTTTTGGATGATGCCCATTTTCTCGCCATTTCTTTATTTTGAGTTGTATAGAAGCCAACTCCAAAATCAACGTCTTCCCGACTGTTATCTAAATCAGGATTTTCAAATGTTGCACCAGTTCCATGGTAAAGTATATTAATGTCTTGAATCATATTTATACCTCCTTAGATTCATTATATTTTATTTTCTTTGTTAAATTCCATTCTTGTTAACATAGCATTTGCCACCTTTTTTTACATCCATTCAGATTCTAATACTTTTGGAATTTTTCCAGTTTCTTTCCACGTAAAATATATGACTTGTTTTGCATGTCTAGAATAGAATGTACAAACTTCCAATCCTTTTGAATGCTCAAGAATTTCTCCTGTTCGGACATTAAATACTAGTGTATATTTCCTGTTCTTGTCATTTTCTTCCAAATAATGTGTAAAAACAATATCTCCATCGACTTTATCAACAAATACCTTTACCATAATAAGTGCCTTCATTTTTAACAGCTTTTCTTCTCATTGCTTCATTTATTTCATCCATTTTTTCACCATTGACTGCATTAAACAGTTATATTCTGGATCATCATAATTTCTACATTCATTGCTATCGAACCAATACCAAGATTCGATGGTTTTTGCAAACCATTCGCATTGAGGTAAATCATACATAAGCGCCCCAAAAGGAGTAAACGCTTTTTTTATAGGTGCTACATATACTCCTAATCCATATTGATGAATACCATCTGCTGCCATTAGCTTCTCAATAGTTTTATAGCACGCATTCAACGTGACTCCGTACTTTTTGCATTTTTCTTCACTGAATTTAAATTCCATTCTTGTTAACATAAAGTCACCTCTTTTTCACATCCAAGCAGCTACAAGAACTTTAGGGACTTTGCCTGTTTCTTCCCATGTAGTGTAAACTTTCTGTTTTGCATGTCTAGAATAGAATGTAGATACATCAATCCCTTTAGAATGTTCTATTGTTTTGTACGAATCTAAATCGAATACAAGAGTTTCCATTCTATTTTCGTCCATTTCTTCAAAATATCTTAAATAAACAATATGACCATCTATTTTATCAACAATAATTTTTACCATACCAAGTTTCCTCATCTTTGCTTATTTGATTTTTTCTCTTTCTGATTGCTTTTTCTCTTTTTTTTAAGCACTTTAAGTCAATATTAAACGAATCTTTGTTATTGTTTTTTTGCTTTTGTTCTTCTTTTATAACCTTTGAATAGGATCAATCAATAATCATTTCTTTAATTTTTAAATATGTTGGGTATAACGATTTTTCATAACGATATTCAATACATTTGCAATAAAACTCTTTTCGTATCTCCGAAATAATTTGAATACCATTAACTTCATTCGGTATTTCATTAATCATGTTTTTGATGTTTTCAACATTTATCTTTGGAACAATTCTCATCAATGCTGCATTGCAATCTTTATTTTTCAAAGATTCAATATATTTAAAAAGATTCAATTGTTTATCATTTTCCACGAAGATGCACATTCTAGATTTATAAACACTTGATTCAAATCTATTGTTATCATTCATTATTTTTTTAATTTGTTCATCACTAGTTTTTGTATTAAACGATGCACCATTATCAAATACTGGACATACTGTAGTTTCATTTGTTTTGTTATTTACAAGCACACCCCAATCTCCATTATTTCTAGCATTATTTCCTATTAAAGCATCAACTACAAACATATCCCAAAAACGTTGTTTTAATTCAGAATTTTTTAAAAACAAAGGATGATTATTTAGCAACACTTCAACTTCCTCTAAACCAACATTATGATTGTTGCTACTAGAAGGAACTGATTTCAATTTTTCTTCCATTCCATCTACATAATCATTTTTTATTGAATTATAGTCATCAAAATGTATTTTATTTATATTTTCACGAAAATCTTTACATGCCACAACTACTTTACCATCTTTAATTCCAAGCTTTGTTTCATGAACTGGAATACCAATAGATTCATAAATATGTGATCCAATATATTCTGATAATGGTGAAGTTGTGTAAGATATTTCAAACTTATTAGTTAAATTTTTTATTCTCTTTGGAAATTTAAGAAACCAATTTTCACCATTTATAACAACACCTAATTTTTGCCCTGAATGACCACCATACACTAAAGTATTTGTTTCCAATTCATTAAAATCATATATTTTCATTAATATTCACCTCCATATTTTTTAGTCTATTTGATTTATTTTTTTGTATTCTTTTACATAATGAAAATAGGTAGATTTTTTCATCTTTAATTCGCGCATGAGGGCACGTGAGCCTATCTCATCTCTTTCTACACGTTGATAGTGTTTGGTAAATTCATCAGCTGACATGACACGTTTACGACCGTGGTCTTCCCACTCACCTCTAGCCTTCTTTGCCTCAATACCATCTCGCTGTCTTTTTTCTCTTCTTTGCATCTCAGTCTCAGCCTGCATGGCATATACCTCGATTATGTCTTTGTTAATCGTTTCTGTAATCAATTTGTTCATACTATCTGTTTCTTCTGGCAAATCGATTGTTGTAGTTGGAATATCTAATATCATGACACGGATGCCGTGTTCTTCGTAATATCGTAATTCATCTGATATAGCCTTCTTATTACGTGCCAAGCGATCTAATTCATAAATTATTAAAGTGTCACCTTCTCGAAATACATCCTCTTTTAGGACAGTATATCGAGAACAATCAATCGTTTTTCCAGACACTTTATCTACAAATATTTTTTCAAGTTTGTAATTTCTGCTTTTACAAAATCTTCGATACCTTTGATACCACGTTCTAAATCTTGTTCCTCGTGCTAACACGATGATATCCGTAGTACATACATCCTCTTCCCTTCTTTAATTATTTTAGTTTTAATATAGTTTTTGCTTATTAGTACAACTGAATTGAATTTGGATAGCAATGTTTATTCTTGTGCATATTCTTTTAGGACCTCTTTTCGAAGCTCTTCAGATGTCATTTCTCCATTACTCACTTTTAAAAGCTTTTCAATAAATTCTTTACTCACATACATATCTTCTATAGCCATCGTTGCTGCTACCCGTTGTACAATTCTTCCTGCTTCGGTGTTTTTGATAATCATTTTGATTCTCCTTCATTTTTAACAGCTTTTCTTCTTTTTACTTCGTCTATTTTATCCATTTTTTCACCTGTGACTGCATTAAACAGTTATATTCTGGATCATCATAATTTCTATATTCATTACTATCGAACCAATACCAAGATTCGATGGTTTTTGCAAACCATTCGCATCTAGGTAATCTGCACTGGAGCAAGCCAAAAGGTGTAAACGCTTTTTTTAAAGGTGCTACATATATACCTAATCCATATTGATGGATATCATCTTCTGCCATTACTTGTTCAATTGTTTTATAGCACTCATTCAAAGTAACTCCATATTTTTTACATTTTTCTTCACTGAATTTAAATTCCATTCTTGTTAACATAGATTTTGCCTCCTATATCTTTATTCTATTTCACTATATTCACTCTCTACATTTAGAACATACTTATAAAACTGGAATATCTTATTTTCTAACCTTTTTGGTTTGCAAATTTCATTACTGGAAACCAGAGTCAGTATTGATTTGATTCTATGCTAATTTAAAAGATATTGATTATTTTATTTATGAAGACTATTTATTATCTTTCTTTTTCAAACAGATCAATTCGTGTGCTTAATCCATTTTTTAAATTTTTCAGTCTTTCATCTGACCATTCTTTATTTTTATATTCCATTTCACTTTGGAAACTCTTTAAAAACACATAATATTCTTCAGATAGTCCTTTTAAATTTTGAATAGGAATAGCACGAATTGTATCCATATCCAAAGATTTTAAAATCGCATTATAATCTTTATTCACATCTGTAAAGAACTTTCCGCAACCATGAGTGAAGTCCATGTTTTGAGTATACTCATCGCAGCACATGCTTTGGCCCGTGTCAAAAATTGGTGTGACTCGTTCCCATTTTAATGTTTCAACATTGCGAATAATTCCAAAATTCTTTAAATGACGATCGTAATTCATCATTAAATAATCTACAACAAACATTTCAGTTATTTTCTTTCTAGCATCTAGTATTCCATGATTTTCTAATATACGGACATAATGTTCATAATCATTAATAGTATTTTCTTTTTTTGAACTTTGAAACACATCATAAGCACTGATGATTTCTTCGTTTTGATTGATGAAATTTTCGCATTTAGAAACAATGACTTTATCTTGCTTTATAGCATACCAATCAATAATATAATTGCAGTAATCAAATCCGAGTCGCTTACATATTTGAGAAGCCAACCACTCATTAAATGGTTCTTGTTCAAAACGTGTATACGTTCCCTTAATAAGAACCCTCTTATCGTTTTCAATAATCCACCCTTTTTGCAGCATGCCATCGGTTGTATTGTTTGGCGTTTTTAACGAATCATTTTGTACAGTATATAAGTGAGAAGAATCATCTAAGGATGCTTGTAAAAACCCTGTAGAATCAAAATCATGCGTAAAGAAATTGATATCTTCCCATTGTATACGGCTACACTCTTCAACAATCCAATATTGTTCTGATAAGGATAACGCAAAGTGTTTGTTTAATAAATCACTTGGACTTGAAATATTTAATCTTTCTAGTAAATGCTTTAAATTTTTTCGCCATGATGGGATACCACGTCCTTGAAACCATTGATTCATTGCTTTGACATTGCTTATAGATGCGTTATGATACGCATTATAGAAAGATAATGGAGCATATTCTATATTTGTTATTTCATAAATATTTGTAATTGCCTGTACGTCTTCGTTATATTCAATCAAAGCAACCTGTGTATGCTTATTCATTAATCGACATTTCATATTTTTTTGCTCCATTCTTTTTTATTGTTTTTTACTTTGCATACTTATCATTTAATTCCTGAATTAAATCATCAGTTGTCATTTCTCCATTGCTTACTTTTAAAAGCTTTTCAATAAATTCTTTACTTAAATACATATCTGATATAGCCATCGTTGCTGCTACCTGTTGTACTTTTCTTCCTGCTTCTGTGTTTTTGATAATCATTTTGATACTCCTTCAATTAACGACTAACGACTTTTCTTAGCTTTGCTTCGTCTATTTCTATCATTTGTGCTGTCTCCAATTGAATTAGGCAATCATAATCTGGATCATCATAGTTTCTATATTCATTACTATCGAACCAATACCAAGATTCAATAGTATTAACAAACCAATCAACTTCAGGCAAATCACACGCAAGAAGACTAAATGGCTCAAATGCTTTTTTCAATGGAGCTACATACACTCCTAATCCATATTGATGAATATCATCTTCTGCCATTAGTTGTTCAATAGTTTTATAGCACGCATTCAACGTGACTCCGTACTTTTTACATTTTTCTTCACTGAATTTAAATTCCATTCTAGTCAGCATAAATTTTATCTCCTATATACTCTTTGTTTTACCATATCCAATGTTGTACACTCTTGAATAATGAGTTATGAATCCTACTAACACATCTTTAATTCACACAACGTGACACCTTTTTTTATGTCACTATATTTTTATTGCACAAGAAAAGATTCAATCAGAAACTGATCAAATTTCAAACATTAATAAGAAATTAAATACCATACAATTTCTAATGCGGGCATAATTCCAAAGAAATATAGTAGTAAGTTTCTAGATAAACCACAATTCTCTTGTGCCAATCCAATTGGAACGCATATCAACAAAAATGGACTTAAATTGCATAAAATTTAAATTCTGTTATAAAATACAAAAATGAAGTAAATCCTAACGCAAATCCCATTTCTATATGTGGGCTAACTGCCAATTAAAAAAAATAATTGATATTCCAAAACAAAACAACCATCGAATTACTACTTCCTTAATCATCTCCGTTTTATAATATTGCATCATTTACAATCTCGCTTCAAAGCTTTATACGCTTTTTACAGTTTCATTGTAATGTATCTTAAATAGTAATTATATATTCAATTCGCCATCATTTTATTAAAACATTCAAAAATGCCATATAAAGCTTTTATAACTTTACATGGCATAAAGATACATCTTTTTGATTTAAATTACTTCTTACGACATTTTGTTTCAGTAAGAACAATACCCACTAACGCAAGTCCTGCAGTTGCGACAGAAGCTTCAACATTTGTAGATACACCTGTATTCACAGAATCCGTTTTAGTTTCTTCTTTTTTAGCAGGAATAGTTTCTTTATTCTGCTCGAATAAGAATGCATTCAATTGACTAAGCACTTCATTGTAATCCGATTCAGCTTTCAACAACGCTTCTTTTGCATCTAAATACAAGTTGTATTTTTCAATATAGTTGTTTTTAGCTTCTTCTAAAGATTTTTGTACAACATTACGCTCATCAACTGTATTTGCCAATTGAGCTAATAATGTATGAAGCTTTTCTTCTTCTACAAAGCTTAAATCAACACTAGAGCCTTGATTCATTACATCATTCAATGCAGTTTTAAACTTTTCAAATGGTAATGCATCTGATTTTTTCTCAGTTAAAGATTTGTTTAATACTTCAATTTGTGCTTTTAAAGAGTCGATCTTTTCATTTGTTGATTCTTTTACAGCTTTCAAAGCATCAATTTGATTACCAATAATCTTCATTTCAGCTTGAGCATTTTTTACAGCTTCTACACTTGTGTTGTAGTCATCTACAGCCTTTTGTGCTTTATCTGTTGCTTCCAATTTAGCTTCGAAATCGGCAGTGGCTTTTTCAAGTTCTTCACAAGCTTGATCTGCTTTGATTTGAGCTTCATCACGAACAGCTTCAGCTTTTGCAACATCTTCATTTGCTTTTTCAAAAGCTTTTTTAGCTTCAGTTTTTACGTTATTAGCTGTTTTCAAGTTTTCTTGAGCAGCCTGTAATTCTTTGCGAGCCTTTGCTTTATTTGTATCCCAGTTTGCGATATTGTCATTTAATGTGTCAATTCGAGCTTGAATACTATTAACATTGGCTTTTGCATCTGCAAGTTTCTTTTCAGCTTCAGCCTTTGCAGTTTCTTTAGCTTCTACATATGTTTTTGCTTCAGACAACTTTTGCTCAGCATTTGTCACATCTGCCTTTTTCTGATTGACTGTGTTTTCTGCATTTTGAACAGCATTCTTAGCTTCTGTAACAGTATTATTCATTACTGTTGCATTTGCTTCTAAAGTTGCTTTTGCATTGTTTACCTGAGTAAGTTTGTTTTGTAATCCAGTTAAAACATCCTTTTTAGATTTTAACAATGCTTCTGCATTTTTCAACGCTGTATCATCTTTTGTGGTAGTTCCACTTGCATTGTTTACAGCATCTTTCAATGCTTTATGCTGAGCATCTACCGATTTCAAGTTATCGTAATAGCTATTGAAAGATGTTTCAAATTCATCGATAGACATTACAATATCTTTATCTTCGAAATATCCAAACTCCTGAGCGTAGACACCGTTTACCTTTTGCAATGCAAAACCAGTTGTTTCATCATCTGGATTCACGATGTTCAAATAGTGCCCTACTTCAGAGAACTTGTGATTTCCAGCTTCATACTGTTTCTTTTCGTAATCGTACCAGCCTCTAAATGGACTTGCACCTGTTCCAGCTTCTCCATATCCCCATGCAAGATTTTCAGAATATCCATACACGCCGGAGTGATTGCCTTCTGCCTGTGCATAGTTTGCATTAATCTGAGCGATAGCCATAGCAACCATGCTTACTATTGGTGTAGGTAAGCCGTTCTGTTTACGAAGCTTGTCGTACTCTTTTAAGTAAGCAATACTAGCCTGCATATTTTCAAGGCTTGTTGCATCTCCAGCCTGTCCCATATGTGTATAAGAAGCCAGTTCGCCTCGGCTTGAAGAATCGTTATTCACATTGAAAATCTCTTTTAGAATATCATAGCAGCCAAGGGATTCAAAGTATCCCTTGCTTCCAGCCGTTAAGCGACTCAACTCTGTAGCGTACTTGGATTCAAAGTCAGCAAGATTTTTCTTTGCCTGTTCCAAAGGGCTGGAAGTGCTGTTGTAGTCGTTCAAGGCCTTGTCGTAATCATCCTGAGCTCTATCAACTTCATTTTGAACATTTGCAATCTGTGCATTTAAAGCTGAGATTTCATTGTTCTTATCTTCAATTTCTTTTTGATTTGCATCATAGTCAGTTTGAGCTTTGATTAACGACTCCTGTGCATTTGCCAAGTTTGTTTTTGCTGTTTCTAATTCTCCAACAGCCAATTCATAATTTGTTTGTGCAGTTTGTTGAACGTTAACAGCAGTATCATAAGCTGTTTGAGCTTGTGTCATTGCTTCTTGTAACGACGTTACATTTTTTTGAGCTACTACTAAATCAGTTTGAGCAGTTTCTAACTCTGCTTTTGCATTTTCAATACCGTTCTCGTCTTCAAACTGATCCACGATAGCTTGTTTTTCTACAACGATATTTGTTTTTGCAGTAACGTCAGCTACTGCATTATTATATGCAACCGAAGCTTCTTCAACAGCTGCTTTTTTTGCTTCTGCATCAGCGATTGCATTCGTTAATTCAGTGTTAGCAGCATCTGCTTTTTCCTGTGCCGAAGTTAATACTTCATTCGCTGCTGCTTGTTCGGATTTTGCAGTTTCCAACGCTGTTGTTAAATCAGCAACATCTTTTAAAGTAGCAAGTTTGTTTTGAAGTTCTGCCAACTCAGTCTTCTTAGCATCCAAATCTTTTTGAGCCTGTTCTAAGTCTACAGAAGCTTTTTCATTCAAAGCACTTTGCTCTTCCAAGTTCTTCTTAGAATCATTGATTTGTGTTTCCAATGATTCGATTTCATTAAGAATAGGTTGTAGTTCATTCATAATTGCATCATATGTTACTTGATAATTTTGTTTTACCACCACATTACGAGCATCATAAGCAGCTTGCACGATTTCAAGTTGTTTAGAAGCCACACTATAAGCACCTTTTGCTGAATTGAAATCAATCTTCTTTTCATCCACAATATTCTTCGCATCATGAAGTTTAGATTCAAATTCATCTGATTTAGTCATTGTTTGCTTAACATTCGCAACATGACTTGTTGTTGCACTAATATTCATCATGGTTGAGCTGACACCTTGTAAAGCAGTCATTCCTGCAATTACACTCATCAATACTTTTTCGTTAGTTTTTTTCATACTATTTTACCTCGACTTTCCTAACTTCATTCAATTGATTTACCAAATTTTCATTTGAACTTGGGATATAACCCACATCTTGTGTTACACTTTTTGCGATAACTACATAAATTGGATATTCAAAATACTGATCCGAATACTCACCACAATATTTACAACGAAATGGAATCTCATCACGTTCAAGATGTCCACTTATATATCCAGATACAATAACTCGATCTTTTACATGTATAGAATTATTGATAGTTTCTGCGATTTTATTAAATCCATGCACATAAACTAAATTCAAACGTTCAGTTCCTGATTTAACCTTTTCTATAATCAAATCTTTTAAAATCTCTTGTGCTGCTTTAGGACGATTATTAGCTACTGAGAACCATGTATGATTTAAATTTGACTTAATTGGATTTGGAATAACTCCACTTATAGAAATGGAATTTATTCCTACTGAATCTGGAAATAAGGATCCAGGTGAAACCTCAAAATCATCTAGGATAATATCAGTGCGTTTTGCACGTCTTGAACGCGTACTCACTTCACTACAATGTGGACACTTCATAGCTTGCGTTCTTACATATTCAAAACAAGCAAGTCGTCCTGTTGCCATTACATAATCACCAACACCAATGGAATCTTGTGCTCTTGTGATTAAATCTTTATCAATAATCACACATTTAATTCGTTCAAACTTAGGGATATCGTATCGATCAATATCCAAAACAATTTCTAAACCCTCTTTGTAAAATACATCCTTACAAATTCTTGGTTCTTCAGCTACAATACCTGCAATTCTACATTTATTTATACTCATAATCTTTTCCTCCTTTTCGTATAAAATAAAATTTAAAATTAATTAGCTAACAAAGAAGTCATCAATACAACTTGATGACACAGAATATCTTTTTTGAATAGACTGGCAATCTTCAAAGCCATCAATACTTTAATACTCCATAACCTCATCCTTTCTTTCCTCCACGTCGTTTTCACGGCTAAATCATATCGCGATATATGAATCAAAAAATTTTTATGAGACTAATTCCCCAGTATTCTGAAGAGGCATCCTTCATATCAAATTTCTTTCCACCTTGATTACGCCTTCATTCTAAATCGAATCTTCAAGACATTCAGAAACATGAGACTAGATTCCCATTTTATGAGTTCACATAAAAAAAGATCAATATTCAATATAAAATGGTACCCATAAGGAGGACAGCAACGTGACAGTTGTGATACTCACTTGTG
>ERZ791702.335-NODE-335-length-23525-cov-80.0618_pt1 | contig 23525 bp, 19 predicted proteins | sample MGYA00510050_ERZ791702 | MGnify/ENA primary metagenome ERZ791702 (study PRJEB30046, sample SAMN00715230) | human gut metagenome | study: EMG produced TPA metagenomics assembly of the A metagenome-wide association study of gut microbiota in type 2... | reverse complement strand
TGGCAAACAGCCATAGTTTGCGATGGCAAAGCTGGTAATAGTTGAAATGAGTACCAGTTATTGTCATAAGTAATTATCTCCATCAATTATAATACCAGTATCAAAATTATAACATTTAGTAGATATTTTATAAAGGCCATTATAATCTTCATATGAAGATGTAATTGGTTTTGTTTGATTTTGTTTAAATCTCATTTGCACTATCCGATTGGACATCTTTTTTAATTGGTTGCTTAATTTTCTCTTATGGTATCGTATTATAGATATCTTGTCTTTATGTGAAAGAGATTCTTTTAAATTCTTCTGGTACTCCAGAAGTAATTCAAAGTTATTATCCCTATCATTACGAGGAACATAGTATAAATATTCCTCTCCAAATATATTCTTGTCAATAAGTGAGAATCTTCCAACTTTCTCATACATGCATTGGCTTATATCCTCCATTAAATTGTTTTTCAGCTTCTCTCCATAGGCTCCAAATATAAGTTGATCACATATTTTCTCAAAGAAGGCTTTCTGTATGTTTAGCATATCCTTCTCTTCGCAATTTCCTGATTCATAGAAAGATTCTCTTGAGAAATTTATCAACTCTTTATCAGGGCCTCGATAAATCAGGCTTGAACGTTCCCCTTGATTCGTTCCCAACCTAACTACAACAACTTTTCCTTTTTCAGCATTTTTTCCATTTCTATTGCAGCGACCAGCAGATTGTACAATACTTGAAATGGTAGCAAAATCCCTATAAAGTACTGGAAAATCAATATCAACTCCCGCTTCAATAAGCTGAGTAGAGATAAGAACAACCTTATCACCTTGACATAGTTTCTCCTTAGCAATATAAATCTTCTGGCTTCGGTCGCTTGGAGTAAAATGTGTATTAAGAAGCAACACATTTGTGTCATCCATATTTTTTCTGATGAAATTGTATAAGTCTTTTGTATCCTGAATAGTATTCAAGATAACAAGCACCGATTTCTCCTCCTGTAAAACTTGATGCCCCAACTGTTCTATATCTATAATTGACTTTTGTACTTCTACTGTATACCTGTTAAAAACAGGATTCTCATAATGAGAAAGTGACAACAATTTAAATGGTTGTTCATAATCCAGAAAGAATTCCTTTGCTTCTTTATTGTCATCAGGCAATCGAAGAGCTGGCTGTGTAGCTGTAGAAACTATTGCAAAACTACCTGTTAGTTTACAGAATTTATCTAAGTAAGCAACAAAAAATCCATACAATCTTGGAGGCAAAGACTGTATCTCGTCCAAGAGAAAGACACAATTGGAAAAATTAGGCAATTTCATAAGCTCATGATTCTTATTTCCCAATAGTGTCTCAAATATACGTACGAAAGTTGTAATTATGAATGGATAGCCAAAAGTATCATCTTGAAACTCTAAAGCCTCTAATTCCTGTAACAACTTTTCAGAAGGATTTTCATCCAGTTCCTTCTGAATTTCATCAAAGCGAGTATTTGTAGATTTCGAGTCTATACGCTGAACAAAACATTCGTAACCTTTCAATATTTTCAACACTTCTGATTCAACTTGTTCTGTTATCGACAAGAATGGCAATCCATAAATAATTCTTTTAGCCCCCTTCGCCTTTATGATTTCGGAAGCTAAAGATAACAACATTAGCGTTTTTCCGGAACCAGTCGGAGCCGTCAATTCGAAAATCTGTTTTCCTTCTTCTAAACCTTTTTTAATACTATTAATACTTTCCAGACGTATTTTAGTTCTCTCTACATTAAGTAAAGTTTGAGAATTAAGATTGTCAAGATACCCCTGTAATATATCTGGATAGATATGAGAAAAGCTATTCAGATTTTGTTCATTCTCATCAAGCATGGATATCATATTACCAGCATCACTTTTGTCAGCTTTTACCAATGCAGAGAAAATGCTTTGTATTTCTAAATAGAATCGTAAAGCAACATTATAATCATTTGGCTTATTTACTATTCTTTTAAAAAATAATCTAATTCTATCTTCTTCTATTGATGATGGCATAGATGGCTCATTGCCTAATAACTCAGAAAAGACATTACCAAAAGATATATGCTCCTTATCAAGAAAGGCATAAAGATTGCTTACTTCATAGCCCGAAAGAATAGGATTGCCATCATTTGGTATCATATTAGGTAAGTCCCCATGATGTTTCGCAACAACAGTTATTAAAGATGTTAAGAAATTGTGCGAATTAAACTCATGTGGAACTTTAAACTTATCTGGATTTTTAATCAGAAACATGAGAAAAGCATACGCAGACAAATAGGCATGGTGATCATATCCTTTCGGACATAATCCATTTAATTTCTCTTGAAAATTAGGATTAACCTTTCCTATATCATGAAAGAGAGATACCAATCCTATATCATGAAAGAGAGATACCAATTCTGTTGCATCAGAACTGGTAATTCTCTTTGATAATGAAGCCACATTTTCAAGATGTACTTTTAAAAGTTTTCCTGGATGTGAATAACATTTATTTAAATCAAAACCCATTGTTCAATCTCTTTATCATGAATATATTCCCAATAATCTCCTTCTACGTTGATCACATGAGAGCATTCTGGGTATATGACATTTACATATTTTTCTGGCAAATTCCAAAAATCATTATTCTGATATGTCGGAACTTTGTCAAAACCGATCCGAAAGTCATCGTCAATTATTTTCAACTTACGCTCATTCGCTATAACGAAACCTTTGGTCTTAAAATCGCCATTACCCATCATTGTGAATTCTCCTTGACTAATGAAAGTCAATTCTGCAGGACAGTTAGCAATACCTAAATAAGGGTCGTAGACAGCATATCCTTCTAAAATTGCATTTTGAAAATCATCGAATATACTTTGAGAGCGTTCACCATTGAGTCCCACACAAACCTTGTAGCTAACATCACGCAGCATTTCAAAAGCTTTGGGTGATTTAATAGCAGTAGGGTTTATGGCCGTGTGAGACGTAAATCCACATGATGCTTTTTTTACAGGCTTTAGCAATTCAACACCATACAACAAGTCTTCAGACAACTGAGGGAAAAGAGATTTCATCTTCTCGCGTTCAATTCCTAAAACTGCACCAATCATTCCGATTAATGCCGTTTTAGGAATAAGGTCATGAGACAATGGATTGTTGTTGGTCTCTGGCTTTTTAAAATGAGCCCAATCACCATCTATCTTGAATTGAAAACCTTTCATAAGCTCATCTCTTCAAACTTCTCACCATTAAGCTCATTCTTAATCTCGTCTATCTCTGTATAGAATCTGATTTTTTCGATCTTGTCATTCTTGGCAAGATCCTTGAGTTTACTGAAATCGAGAGTATAGTCATCCATACTACGAATTTGCTCGTCTTTCAAGCTTTCATTCGGCACAAGTTTTATGGTTCTGTCAACTCCATAAAGTTTGTCAAAATTCTCTTTGTAGTCTATGATTAACAACAAAAGCGAATCTTGTCCGACTTTTGAACGAGAGAAAGAGCTTCCTTCCCCGCCTGTTCCATACCATAAAGCTTTAAACATTTTCGGCAGATCATCTTCTTTCAAATCTGTGCTTTTTGCAACAGTAGGATTAATCCATCCGTGAATTTGGACAACGGAATAAGGAACCAATGTTGTTGTAGCAATGGCACCTTGCGCTTTGTCTTCCTTAGATGTAAAGTGAGACGTATTCTGATGCATTCTCAAGTTAACACGATTCAAAGAAGGGTTAAGGGCTGCAAATTGGACTGGTCCCGTGAATTGTACATGCCCATTAGTAAAGTTTGTCTCACCAATTTTCATATTTTTTTCTAGCGTTGATATACCACCAAACAATCTGACATCTATGAGACCTTTCATTATTTCTGCGATGTCAGTCTTTTGACGTGGATTCCATTTCTTATTCTGAGCAATATAGGTTAATACACTTTTAGAATCTTTTTTGTCAGCTCCAGTCTTGTCTGAGACATAGATGTGCTCACCTTCGATATCCTCAAGGTATGTACGAATAAATCTTTTAATTCGAACATCACTAACAAGGATTTTCTTCGTTTCCTCATCGTAACGTTGTTCTCCTGTAAATGGATCCCCATTGGGGATGTTGTATGATGTCTCATACAAAAACAAAATCTCTGATTTCTTCATATTTTTTAATCGTTATGTTTTATTTCATTAACTATCAAGTTGAGTTTGCTAATAGGCTCTTTCAAGTCTTCATCGTCAGAATAATCTTTCATGATTTTTTCCAAACGTTTCTGAAAAACTTTTTTCTTATCCGTCGACTCATATTTGAAATAGCCATCCAAGAAACCGAAAGACAATTCATCCTTGTCATATTTATCTTCTGGTAATTTTGCCAAGTCATCAAAAACTTCAGCAGACATTACGCTCCACACACTGTCATGCATTACAAGCTTCTGACAGAGGTCAGTAACAAATCTAATGCAATCCTCTTTTGTTGACACTCTTCTTGAAAGCAAGCCTACATAGTTCTTTTCAAAAGAACCAATAAATCTTAATGGCTGGGCCATTTTTCCTATTTTAAAGCCAAGCTTAAAACTACAAGAATTAGTTATTTCCATAAATTTATTTTGTTTATTATTTTGTATTGACAATATGAACATCAAATCATATTTCAAGATTTTACACCAAAATGAACCGTCTCCTAAACGTGTAGCTGATTCCACATTAGTTACAAACGAATGGAGTAAATACGGATCATTATAATAATCCTCTTTATATATTAAAGGAATCACTTTAAGTATATGACTTTCATATTTCTTCGATGCGACTATTTCTGCTTTTCCTGTTGTATTATTCATTTGCACATTTCCCAAGAGATTGCGAAATGAATTGCATATAGGAGAATAGTCTTCCTTTTTCTCTTTATTTCTTTCAAGTTTGTCTATTTTTATCTCTTTATTTCTTTCTGCGTACACTTTATCTGCAATTTCCTTGTTTCTCTTGTTTACACGATTTAAAGCGCTTTGTGTTATATTTGAAATTTCCATCAGATAAGTGTCATTTGCCTTTGTCCTTTCTTTTTTTGCAAAAATGAAATCAAAGGATGTAAAAGTTGAACTGTCTTCTAAAATTGACGAAATCAAATCATCCTTATATTCATTGGCAGATACTATTGCAGGTTCATTTCTCTTCTCTTGAAAGAGTTTCAAATCCTCTGCTTTCAAATTATCTCCACACGGCAAAACTATAAGTTTATATTTAGAATCAGAAATTTTCTTACCATTCTTCTTAGCATATTCATCACCATAAAAAAGATCTTCTATCTCAGATTCTGTAAAAACTCTTGTCTTGTATCTATTTTCCAAATCAAAATTTGGGAATTGTATGTCATTTTTATCATCACCAGAACATATTGTAGGCCAAAGGCTCTTTTTCAGCACAAGTCTTTCTTTGTTCTTATCATCAACATACTTCTTCTGCATTTCTCGAATGACGAGTTCTAACGTATTGGAAAAATCATACCAACTCTTTTCATTCCCATTACTATTCTTATAAGAGAAATGCAAAAAGATTGATGCCGAATTTAACAGAAGCAATTCTTCGTCACTTTTAGCCTCTTTCAATTTTTTGTTGTTTTCTTTATTTATAGTGCAACAAATATTCTTTAAGTTATCTTCATTCTCAATATATTCCTTAAAGGACGAAACGTTTTCATTTTCAAAGTATTTTATAATAGCAGGAGCATATTTGAGAATTCGTTCTATTAGTGTCAGTTCTTTTGCGAGTCCCGTTCTTATTTGTTTGAACTCTTTTATTTCTTCAGGAGAAAAATCAGGTGAAGAATAGATTTCTTTACACGTTGCAGTTCCTATATTAAAGGAACTACCACTTTTAGATGCCGCTAATCTATAATATCCACATTCTTTTGGTTCATTTATGGAGCCATTCTTGCCCAATGTGCCTTTGACAGAATAATAAATGTCACCATATATATATTTAAAAGATTTATCATTATTTGAAGTTATGTACTTTAGATAAAACAGACTATTTCTCTGATTTTCTGGTACAATCGATGCCTCATCAAAAATAATATTAAAGTCTTTATCTACAGGAAGGCAAAGACAAAAAGGCCAACATCCTTTATTGTCTTTAGGACAAGATACAATAGCATTTGAGAAACTCATTTTCTCTTTTGAATTTCTCAATATATTTCCGATTTTTAAGACTGTATCTAAACTCATAATTCTATATTCTTTATAAATCCAAAACCCTGCGAACATTGTTCTCCAACTCCTCCTTCATAAGCAATCTTCATCAACTCTAAAGGTGCTTTCATGCGGAAAGAGCAGAGATATCCACGTACTCTTGATTCGTATGGAGTATTGGCTTTTATAGTTATCAACTTTGACTTGACCTTTTTATCAATCAATTCAAATGAAAACTCCTTGTCTTCCATATCAAATGGCTGACCATGAATGCTCTCATATCTCGCCATCAATCCCTTTAATACTCCTTCAGCGAACATAGGATTGTCAGGAGATAGATATTGAGTCTTGTTGTCTTCATGCAGCTTGACACAAATAGGAGACAGAGCTACGAAAGTCATTTCTTCAGATAATTGTGGCATAGGTATAGCCTCTACTCCAACAACATCAAAAGCAACTTGATATTTCTTATTGCCAATGCTAAAGCTTTGATGAGCAAATATACCTTGAAAGAATTCAAGAGTACTTTTCTCCGGTATAAAACTAATGTACCATACTGCTCTTTCACCTATGATTTTCAAACACCCTGCTTCAGGCAAAGGTCTTACTTTCTCAAAGATGAAGGGTGAATAACAAAATAGCTTAAACCTCTTTCTTTCATGTAATAGATAGCCATTTTCATGAAGCCATGACGAATATTGCGTATCAGCTTGCGCCAATATGCGATAAATGACTGCCGACTGCTCATACTGATAATTAAAGGGCAGCAAGTCACCATATTTTCTATCTATCTTCAAGGTTATTTTAAATTTCATAAATTCTTTGTTTTATGGACACAAAGTTAATAAAAAAACTTATACGTTGTTATTTTCTTTAAGAATTATTATACTAATGTTTCATCTATGGGTACTGATAAGTTACCTTAAAACCTATTCGAAACTTTTAGCTAATAAATTCAATCTACGTTATTTTTAAAACATTCAAGTTTATCTTTTACAACACCAGCAATCTCTTTCGCCTCCTGATAGCACCCATCAATTTCTTCATAAGTGTATGCATTCCGAGCCTCAGCGATGCTTTCGGTTGCAACCTCTTCGAACATATCGAAGACGATTTGCTCATTATTATTCTGCTTCATATCTAACACTATTAAAAATTCGTATTTTCTTGTTCGAGTATCACCCAAACACCGGCATTATCCTTACCTTCGTGCCTTATGACACCCGCTTTTTGCATCACCGCCAAATTTCTTTTTACCACCCTTGATGTCTCCGACATGGTTACCGACAAAGTCTCCGACATTTATTGTCGGTAACGAACTCCCCATAAAACGATAACATATTGGTTTTCAATCATTTTTCTTTCCGACATATTACCGACATGTCTCCGACATTTTTCTCCGACATTTACATCGGCATTACCGCCACATTACCGCCACTATTACCGCCAAAACAATATTTGCACCAACATTTTACACCGACATTTACACCGACAAAATAGCATCAACCTTCAGCGTTCACAGACCAGCAGCTAATTTGATTACTTTCGCAAAATTATCCCAAAAGGGATAAGAACAGAAGAAAAGGGGATTACACATTATTATATATAGGAATTCTTAGGGAAAATGGTGAGGATTACATTATTGAATATCAACAACTTAAACGTTTCATTATGCAATTTGAGGCATTTTCATTATGCAAGTTGAGGATTTCTCATAAAAAATGGTGTTCCATTCCTCAAAATGAAACACCATTAATCTAATCATATCTGATAATCGAATTTCGCAATTAGTTGCTATAAGCACTCTCACCATGCTCGTAGATGTCGAGACCTTCCTCCTCTACTCGCTTGTCAACACGTACACCTACTGTTTTATCTACTACCTTGAAGATAATATAGGTAACTACGATGCTGTAGATGATGCTCACCACGGTGGCTACCACCTGAATCCAAAGCTGATGCCAGTCGCCATAGAGAGCACCCTGCACACCCTCGGCTCCAGTTACGTATCTTGTAGCGAAGACACCGGTGAGGACAGATCCCAGAATACCGCCCATACCATGCACACCAAAGGCATCGAGGGCATCATCATACTTGAACTTCTCCTTCACTACGGCTACCATGAAGAAGCAGACGATGGTGGAAATGACACCGATGCAGAAGGCACCTAAAATATCCGTACTACCTGCTGCAGGAGTGATGGCTACCAAACCGGCTACGGCACCGGTACAAGCACCCACCGTGGTTGGCTTCTTGTTGACAATCCAGTCGATGAGCATCCAGGTGGTGGCTGCTGCAGCTGTTGCGATATGAGTTACCAGGAAGGCATTGGCAGCCAAACCATCAGCAGCCAGACCGCTACCAGCATTGAAACCGAACCATCCCAACCAGAGGAATGACATTCCCATGAACACGAAAGTGATGTTGTGAGGTGTGATAGGATGACCAGCACGATAATCATCACGCTTGCCAACACAGAGTGCCATGACCAAAGCAGCCACACCGGCATTGATATGTACCACGGTACCACCCGCAAAGTCGATGGCTCCCATCTGCTGCAGGAAACCGCCGCCCCATACCCAGTGGGCCATAGGGAGATAAGCGATGATGACCCAGAGAACGGTGAAAAGTACATAACCGCTGAACTTGACACGCTCGGCGAATGCACCGAGAATCAGGGCTGGAGTGATGAGGGCAAACATGCACTGGAACATCACGAAAGTGAGCTCTGGAATACCCGTTGGCATGATGGCATCCAAGCCGATGCCGTGGAGGAAGCACTTATCGAAACCTCCGATAATGCAAGCCAAAGGGTTGCCGCTATCCGCATATTCTGTAGAGAAAGCCCAGGAATATCCGAAGGCCACCCATATCAAACTGACTACTGCCACGATGAATACCGTCTGCATCAGGATGCTGAGGATATTCTTCTGGCGCACCAAACCACCGTAAAAAAGTGCAATACCTGGGATTGACATCAAGAGCACCAAGATGGTTGCCATGATCATCCACGCTGTGTTACCCGTATCAAGAGTTGTCAACAATAAACTGCTCATATATATATCTTATAGTTAAATTAGAATACAATATTATAATATAGTCTCTCAAATATGACCTTCAATACTAATCATAAAGTTCAATGTTCAAACCTCAAAGTTCAAAGTATCTCTACTCCTCTTTCTCAGCATTATACAATGCGATATCACCTCGTTCGCCGGTTCTAATTCTGACGGTATCCAGTACAGGAATCACGAAGATTCGCCCATCTCCCACTTCGCCAGTCTGTGCAGCTCCCTGGATGGCAGCGATGGTTGGCTCCACATTCTTATCACGAACCACAATATTCAAAAGTACACGTTCGATGCTGCTGGTATCGTACATCACACCACGATAAATGCGAGCCTGGCGCATTTTTCCTTCACCCCTTACATTATAATAAGAGAACCACTCGATGTCGGCAGCCAAAAGTGCCTTCTTGACATCCTCGAATCTAGACTTGCGGATAATTGCCTCAATCTTCTTCATAATCCTTTAATAATTAATAATGTGTTACTACTTTTATTGATTGTCTCTATTGAAAACGGACCGTTTTTGAATGTCGCTCAAACCAAGTCATTCTTTACATTATGTTCGTTTTCGGCTACAAAATCAATACATTTTGTCAGCATTTTAAAGCAATCAAAAACATTTCGTTGCTACTTTTTCGCGATTATTTTAAATTTATCCAGTCATATCGCATTCTCCTTACAAATTGTAAGCATTCAAGCTTTTCTTCGTTACAATTTGAAAGAAGGCTAAATTTTATTATTATTTCCTGTATATATTTTCTTGTCTATTCCAACAAAAAGTCGTACCTTTGCAACCGAAATCAAACAAATAGTCATCGAAAACATTCGAAAGACTATCAAAAAGTCAAGCCTCACAAGAGGCAAGACGTGAGAGATAAAAGAAGAGTATTCAAACTTAAAGGACAACGCAATATGAAAGAAACAGTTCATTTCACCAAGATGCATGGGGCGGGCAATGACTACATCTATGTAGATACCCAGCTGTACAACATCCCAGACCCCGAAAAGGCAGCCATAGCTTGGAGTGCTTATCATACAGGCATCGGAAGCGACGGACTGGTTCTCATCGGAAAGCCACAGGATGGCAGAAGAGCCGACTATTCGATGCGCATCTTCAATGCCGATGGTTCAGAAGCGATGATGTGCGGCAATGCAAGCCGATGCATCGGAAAGTATCTTTATGAAAAAGGACTGACCCGAAAGGAAACAATCCGACTGGAGACGCTATCGGGCATCAAGATATTGAAATTGCATCTTCAGGATAATAAGAAGGTTGTAGATTCGGTGACAGTGGATATGCTGAAGCCGAGACTGGAAAATCCACAGCAATTCAGAGGTTCTTCGGTACTCGAAGCCGATGGCAGAATCTTCGAAGGCACCTACGTCTGCATGGGCAATCCGCATTTCGTAACCTTTGTGGATGATATCGACACCATCGACATCGCCCACTATGGCAAGATTCTAGAAAGAGACGAAGCCTTTCCTCAACGATGCAATATCGAGTTCGCACAAATTACAGACACTGACATTATAAGGACACGAGTTTGGGAAAGGGGAAGCGGAATAACAATGGCTTGCGGAACAGGAGCTTGTGCCACAGCTGTGGCCGCAGCCCTGACCAAGCGTGCCGGTAGAAAGAGTAGTATCGTAATGGATGGCGGAACGCTGGAAATAGAATACAGCGAGGCAGACGACCATGTCTATATGACGGGACCTGCCGCCTTCGTCTTCGAAGGAGAAATTGAATTATAAATTAAGAGCAAACTTAAATAACAAAGGTTGATAAAAAGACCGCAATAAAGGAGAACAAAAATATGGCATTAGTTAATGAACATTTCCTGAAGTTGGCTAGCAATTACTTGTTTGCCGACATCGCAAAGAAGGTAAACGCTTACAAGATTGCCCACCCGAAACAACGAGTTATCAGTCTGGGCATCGGTGATGTAACCCAGCCCCTCTGCCCTGCCGTCATCGAGGCGATGCACAAGGCAGTGGATGAGATGGCCGTACAGGCTTCCTTCCGAGGCTACGGTCCGGAGCGAGGCTACGACTTCCTCCGTGAGGCTATCATCAAGAACGACTTCCTGCCTCGCGGCATTCATCTGGATGCCAACGAGGTATTCGTAAACGACGGAGCCAAGAGCGACACAGGAAATATCCAGGAGATTTTGAGATGGGATAACAACATCGGCGTCACCGACCCGATTTATCCAGTATATATCGACTCTAACGTGATGATTGGCAGAGCGGGAGTCTTTGAGAACGGCAAGTGGAGCAATGTAACCTATATGCCATGTGATGAGAGCGACGACTTCATCCCTCAGATTCCAGACCACCGTGTGGATATGATTTATCTCTGTTATCCAAACAACCCAACAGGTACGGTCATCTCGAAGGAGGAACTCAGAAAATGGGTTAACTACGCTATCAAGAACGAGAGCATCATCCTATACGATGCTGCCTACGAAGCATACATCACCGACCCGGAAATTCCTCATTCTATCTACGAGATTCGTGGAGCCAGAAAGGTGGCGATAGAATTCCACAGTTATTCAAAGACTGCCGGATTCACCGGTGTGCGTTGTGGTTACACCATCGTTCCTAAAGAGTTGAAGGCAAAGACATTGACCGGTGAGGAAGTGGCATTGAATCCTATCTGGGACCGCCGCCAGTGCACCAAATTCAATGGTACCAGCTATATCAGCCAGCGTGCTGCCGAAGCCATCTACACCCCTGAGGGTAAGGAGCAGGTGAAGGCAACCATCAATTACTATATGGAGAACGCCCACTTTATGAGAGCGGAACTTCAGAAACTCGGACTGAGAGTATATGGTGGCGAGAATGCTCCATATCTCTGGGTGAAGACTCCTAACGATACACCAAGCTGGAAGTTCTTCGAGGAAATGCTCTATGGCGCAAGCGTAGTCTGCACCCCAGGTGTCGGCTTCGGTCCTTCGGGCGAAGGCTACATCCGTCTTACTGCCTTCGGTGAGCACGAGGACTGCAAGGAGGCCATGGAGAGAATCGCCAAATGGCTGGGAAAATAAACGTTCCAACAGATTATAAAAACATTGAAAATCAGAAATTTTAAATTATATAAGGTATGAGCAACTTAAGATTTGAAGCTGTTTCAGAGGCTTCCAAGAGAAAGCCTGTTGAGGTAACCGCTCCTAGCGAGCGACCAAGTGAATTCTTCGGAAAGAAGGTATTCAACCGACAGAAGATGTACAAGTATCTCCCTGCAGATGTCTATGAGAAACTGGTAGATGTCATCGACAACGGAGCACGTCTCGACCGTAACATCGCCAACGCCGTAGCCAAAGGCATCAAGCAGTGGGCTGACGAGAATGGCGTAACACACTACACCCACTGGTTCCAGCCACTGACAGAAGGTACTGCCGAGAAGCACGATGCCTTCATCGAGCATGATGGCAAGGGTGGTATGATCGAGGAATTTTCAGGCAAGTTGCTCGTTCAGCAGGAGCCAGATGCTTCATCATTCCCTTCTGGCGGTATCCGCTCTACCTTCGAGGCTCGCGGTTATTCTGCATGGGATCCAACATCGCCTGTATTCATCATCGATGATACACTCTGTATCCCTACCGTCTTCATCTCTTATACAGGTGAGGCTCTCGACTATAAAGCTCCATTACTCCGTTCATTGCACGCTGTAAACGTAGCAGCAACAGAGGTTTGCCACTACTTCAACCCTGATGTAAAGAAAGTTATTTCCAATCTCGGTTGGGAGCAGGAGTACTTCCTGGTAGATGAAAGCTTGTATGCTGCACGTCCTGACCTGATGTTGACAGGCCGCACCCTGATGGGTCATGATTCAGCCAAGAACCAGCAGATGGACGACCACTACTTCGGCGCCATCCCTGAGCGTGTTCAGGCATTCATGAAGGATTTGGAAATCCAGGCTCTTGAACTCGGTATTCCTTGCAAGACCCGCCACAACGAGGTAGCACCAAACCAGTTTGAGTTGGCACCTATCTTCGAGGAGACCAACCTTGCCGTTGACCACAACATGCTCCTGATGAGCTTGATGAAGAAGGTAGCTCGCCATCATGGTTTCCGCGTACTTCTCCATGAGAAGCCATTCGCAGGCATCAACGGTTCCGGTAAGCACAACAACTGGAGTCTCGCTACAGATACAGGCATTCTGCTCCATGGTCCTGGCAAGACACCTGAGGATAACCTCCGCTTCGTAGTCTTCATCACAGAGACTTTGATGGGTGTATATAAGCACAATGGCTTGCTCAAGGCTTCTATCATGAGCGCTACCAATGCTCATCGTCTGGGCGCCAACGAGGCACCTCCAGCAATCATCTCTTCATTCCTCGGCAAGCAGTTGACCGACCTTCTCGAGCACATTGAGAAAGCCGACAAGAAGGATCTCTTCACCGTGGCTGGCAAGCAGGGCATGAAGTTGGATATCCCTGAGATTCCTGAGTTGATGATTGATAACACCGACCGTAACCGTACTTCTCCATTCGCCTTCACCGGTAACCGTTTCGAATTCCGTGCCGTAGGTTCTGAGGCTAACTGTGCATCTGCAATGATCGTATTGAACACCGCTGTAGCCGAGGCTTTGACCGACTTCAAGAAGCGTGTGGATGAGTTGATTGCCAAGGGTGAGGATAAGACATCTGCCATCATCGATATCGTTCGTCAGGATTTGAAGACCTGCAAGCCTATCCGTTTCGACGGCAATGGTTACTCAGATGAATGGGTAGAGGAAGCTGCCAAGCGTGGTCTGGACTGCGAGAAGAGCTGTCCAAAGATTTTCGAGCGTTATCTCGACCCTGCGTCTATCAAGATGTTCGAGGATATGGGTGTCATGAAGAAGAACGAGTTGGAAGCTCGTAACGAGGTGAAATGGGAGACCTACACCAAGAAGATTCAGATTGAGGCTCGTGTGATGGGTGACTTGAGCATGAACCACATCATCCCTGTGGCTACTCACTATCAGAGTCAGTTGGCTAAGAATGTAGAAAACATGATTGACATCTTCGGTGACGAGGAAGGCAAGAAGTTGACTGCCCGCAACATCAATATCATCAAGAAGATTGCCGAGCGCACTCAGATTATCGAGACCGGTGTTGAGGAGTTGGTTAATGCCCGCAAGGTTGCCAACAAGATTGAGAATGAGCACGATAAGGCTATTGCTTATCATGATACAGTAGCTCCAAAGATGGAGGAGATCCGTTATCAGATTGACAAGTTGGAGTTGACTGTAGCCGATGAGCTCTGGACATTGCCTAAGTATCGTGAGCTTCTCTTCATCAGATAACAAGCAATTTTCTGGTTTAATTATAAGTTATATTTTCGTTTAAGAAAAAGAAAACGCAAAAGCTCTAAAAGAGCTACTCTTCATCAGATATAACAAAGAACGATCAATCTATTTCTTTTATTGGTTGTTTAAGTTTGCGCGGAGTGTGGTTGTGAAATCACGCTCCGCTTTTTTTCTCCAAAAAGCCTACACCTAAGTACACTCTGTATTTAGGAAATACTACCTGCCTCGGTATCAGAATCTAATCATACATATTTCTCCATCAACACAAAGGTGATGAAGCCCAGGAGAAGAGCGTAAGTGGCTTGCTTCTGAAAACCGTGGGCATGGGTTTCGGGAATCATCTCATCGCTCGTTACATAAAGCATGGCGCCACCGGCAAAACCCAGCATCACGGGGAGGAAGGTGGAAGAGGCAGAACCCAAACCGAAACCTAACAGGATGCCTGCCACTTCGAGCAGGGCGATGAAGATGGAAATGAAGAAGGTGCGGGTCGCAGAAACACCAGCCATCATCAAGGGAGCAATGATCACCATTCCCTCAGGGATGTTCTGTAGTGCGATGCCTAAAGAAACACCCCACTCCGTTGCACCTTCCGATGAACAGACACTCACTCCTGCCGCCATGCCTTCAGGCAGTTTGTGCAGGGCTATCGCCATCACGAAAAGCATCACATGGCTGAGTCGGGCATTGTTGCGATGCTCCTCGGGATCTAGTCCCGTAATATGATGAAGATGGGGAGTTACCAGATCTAGCACATTCAGAAACAAGGCTCCTGCCATTACTCCGATTACTACCAGCCACCAAAGTCCAGTCTGTTCGAAGGCTGGCACTATCAGTCCCAGCGTGGAAGCCGCCAGCATGATTCCGGCACAATATCCCAATACGGCGTCATTCCATTTATGAGGTAACTCCTTGACAAAGAATCCCAAGATGGCACCTATAATGGTGGCACCGCACAGTCCGGCAGCACTTATCAATACGTTTGTCATTGTTATTTTGCTTTTTATCTTAATCCGTAAATATATCGAAGTTATCCTATCAAATATGTAAGATGCAGATATATGATAGAAGATAAAAAGCATGGACAACCCTCACGGTCATCCATGCCCATCTATTTTCGTATCTGATCTATTCTATTTAATTGTGTTCTGTCATGGTGAAATTGATGCACTTCAATTTCGTATATTCATTCCTATTTCAACTTCTTGTAACCGTAAGATGCGTTATTGCCCAACTGCTCTTCGATGCGGATAAGCTGGTTGTACTTAGCCATACGGTCGGTACGGCTCATAGAACCCGTCTTAATCTGACCAGAGTTAGTTGCTACGGCAATATCAGCAATTGTAGTATCCTCGGTTTCACCAGAACGATGGGAAGTAACGGTGGTGTAACCATGACGGTGAGCCATCTCGATAGCATCCAGTGTCTCGGTGAGAGAACCAATCTGGTTTACCTTGATGAGGATAGAGTTAGCTGCACCCATCTTGATACCCTTCTCCAGGAACTTCACGTTGGTAACAAAGAGGTCGTCACCTACCAACTGGCAACGATCGCCGATGGCAGCAGTCAACTTTACCCAGTTGTCCCAATCGTTCTCGTCAAGGCCATCCTCAATAGAATCGATAGGATATTTGGTAATCAGCTCCTCCAGGAACTTGATCTGCTCAGCAGCAGTCAGTTTCTTTCCATTAGGATCCTTCTTCTTGCCATCCTTCAACTGGCGGTAATCGTAGAACCACTCACCATTCTCCTGAACGGCAAACTCGCTGGCAGCACAGTCCATGGCAATCTTCACGTCCTTACCTGGCTCATAACCGGCATCCTTGATAGCCTGGCAGATGCTGTCGAGTGCATCCTCAATACCATCGAGTGCTGGAGCAAAACCGCCCTCATCGCCCACAGCGGTAGAAAGTCCGCGGCTCTTCAGGAGCTTAGCCAAAGCATGGAACACCTCTGCACCCATACGGATGGCCTCTTTCTCGGAAGGAGCACCCACAGGACGGATCATGAACTCCTGGAAGGCGATAGGCGCATCAGAGTGAGCACCACCATTGATGATGTTCATCATAGGAACAGGAAGGGTGTAAGTATTGCAACCGCCAATGTAGCGATACAATGGGATGTGGAGATACTCAGCAGCAGCATGAGCCACAGCCAGAGAAACACCGAGGATGGCATTGGCACCCAGATTAGACTTGGTCTTGGTACCGTCGAGTTCCAACATCTTATAATCGATGGCACGCTGCTCCAAGGCAGAGAAGCCAACCAAAGCAGGAGCAATTACCTGATTCACGTTTTCAACTGCCTTCAACACACCCTTGCCGCCATAGCGGTTCTTGTCGCCATCACGAAGTTCCAAAGCCTCGTTCTCGCCAGTAGATGCACCAGAAGGAACCGATGCACGACCTACGACACCTGACTTCAAAGAAACTTCAACCTCTACTGTAGGATTGCCACGAGAATCCAAGATTTCTCTTGCATGAACATTTTCGATAATCATAATACTATAATACTTTTAATTACATTAAACATTTTTTCCGAGTGCAAATTTAGATATTATCTGATAAACCACCAAATTTCGGGCATCATCAAAACTAGGTATTTGCCAAGAAATACCTACTTATAAGTATGCAGTAAATCACCATTTATCACTTCCCCATCATTTTTCCGATGATTTCCTCGAAATCTTCCTTCTGCATAGCGCCCATCTGTATAGTAGGCTTACCTTTCATCGGGATGAAGAGGAAGGTAGGGATGCTGCGGATGCCGAAGACGGAAGCCAGTTCGGGTTCCTGGTCGATATCCACCTTATAGAAATCTATCTTGCCGGCATATTTCCCGGCAAGAGATTCTACCACGGGAGCCATCATCTTACAAGGACCACACCAAGTGGTGTAGAAATCGATGACGGCAGGACGGGAGCCTGCAAATACCCACTCTTCGGGATGAGACTCGTAATCCATAATCTTCTTCCTGAAATCGGAAGCCGTAAGCACCTGCACCTTTCCAGCAGAAGCAGACTGATTACTACTGCCAGCTACAGACTGATCAGCCTTCTCTGCCCCAGCCTTACTCTCTGATTCAACACGAGAAGGCAGTCCCGTTGAGCTGCCTTCCTGTTTCTTGTTATTTTGAGAACATCCCATAACGGCTAAAGCCATCATGGCATATAAACAAACATTTTTCTTCATCTAATCATTCTTTAAAATCAATAAGCCAAATCGATTGCAACAGGATATACTCGACATGGGTCAAAGTATTCCGCACAACTGTTCACCATTGCCTGCAAATCTGCCTTGGCAATACCGTGGAATACCTGCTTGCCGTTTACCATGATGGTTACAGGCTCATTGAGGTTGACCAACTGGTCATTGAGATAAACTCTCAACTTACCACCAGTGGCAGGAGAATAGCTGCGGTTGAACTTCAGATCGATTCCCCACTGCTTATCCTTCAAGATAGTGGTGTAATCCACATTGCTCACCTTGATGGAAACCACGTTCTTGTCGATATCCATCTCGTAGTAGGTTCTAGACTCTGATGGGCGAGTCAGCACCTGCAGGTTGTAGAAACCGGAACGATGTCTGCCATCCATCTCGAAATCCTCCCAGAGCACGGTCTTAGGATATGGATTGCGCACAAACTGCTTGAGCCAAGGAGTAGTCAGACCATAGGTGATATGATGCTGCATACCCGGCAAGAGCTGGATGCGATGACGGAAGATAGGAGTCTTATCTACAGACAATGGGCGAGCCAACTGCGCAGAATCGAAAGCCACCTGGGTGTACCAGGTCAGGTCGTTGCGATAGAAACCGGTATCGTCAGCACCGGTGAGGAACGAGAAGCCGATATTGGCACAGTTTTCCACAGGCGCATTCTTCAAAGGTTCACCACCTGCCATCGGACCCGCTGCAGCCCAATAGTCGGCATAGAAGGAAGCAAGACGCTGACTGCCATAACCACCTTCGCTGATACCGAACACATAGAGACGGTTGGCATCCACCTCATTCTTTACCAGGTTCTGGCGAATCAGCTTCTCGAAAGCATACTGCTTGGAGAGATGCCACCAGCGATAGTATTCACCCTCGTTAGGAATCTGAGGAATGAAATAGATGGAAGGAGAATCCTGGAAGCTCAGACCGAGCTTGATACCATTCGACCACTCATGATCCTTAGGTCCCGATCCGTGAACATACAGGAAGAGCGGGAACTTACCATCGGCAGCTACTCCCTTCTTACCATAATAATAAGGCATTACAGCATTAGGCTCCAGACACTGAGGCAGATTCCAGGAGCTGTTTTTTGCCAATGTCAGATCTTCAGGTTCTATGAGCTTTTCTTCCTGCAGGTTCTTGTTGGCATCGCACCAGGCTGTCCATACCATCTTCTGGTAGTTGGCAATATCCTTGCCGTCGATAGCAGCCTGAAGCTTGGTGTCAAGAGGTGTGTTTTTAGAGAATTCCGCCTTACCGTCTTTCTCCAATGCTTTCTGCTGCGCTTTGAGAGACTGCAGGAAATAGGCATTCACCTTTTTCTGCAATCCCTGTGACTGCGCCATGGTCTGGGTTGAGTAGCTTAGTGAGGCAAGCGCCATCACCATGTAAATCATTTTTTTCATTTCGTACTATATATTTATTTAATTACTAGTCTTTCAAAGAATAGGTAACCGTAGTCACTACCCTCACCTTTTTAATATAAGGTGTATTGGAATCTCTATCCTCTATCGAGAACTGCCCCTGGTCAGCGTTCATGATCTTATCAATCTTGCTCTTGCTGTTTTCGGCAAACTGAGCAGCAGTCTTCTCGGCATTCTCAATTGCCTCCTGCATCATCTTCGGCTTCATTTCGCGGAAAGCCACATACTCGTACTTCACCGGATTCTCGTAGCCACCATCCACGATGGCCACACCTTTCTGAAGCAGGTCACCCTGCCGGGCGATGATACCACGAACCACCTTCACATTCCGGGAAGTCACGGTGATGATCGACGTGATGTTGTAACGGTAAGGCTGACGGTTTTCGCCATATCGCTCAGCATTGAGGTCGATGACCACAGGGGCATTGACATTGATTTCATTTGCCTTCACTCCATTTGCCAGCAGGAACTGGCGGATGGTGCTGGTGGTAGCGTTGATCTTCTTATAGAGCTGCGGCAAGTCGTTGCCAATCTCCTTGGAAACGATAGGCCATGTCACCTTATCAGCCTCAACTTCCTTTTCTGCCAATCCTTTCACCACCACTTTGCGGTCTTTGGCAATCACACTTTCAAGTCCAGACTTGACACAAAATCCAAGCACGATAATGCCTATGGCTAAGATCACTGCTTGCTTGATACCCGTATTGACATTCATAATAAGTCCTCCATTTATTAAGTTTGAAATGCTTACGAGGACAAAGATAAGCAAAAAGATGATAGCAGCCATCTTTTTTAATCTTTTTTATGTTCTAATCTTAACCAGACAAGAAAGATATGTTAAATCTTCTATACAAACGATACAACCTATTGATTTTTTCACTATCTTTATCCCGTTAAAATGATGTATAACCTCTAAAACCACAACATCATGAAGATAGGTATTCCAAAAGAAATCAAGAATAATGAGAATCGTGTAGGAATGACTCCTGCTGGTGTAGCTGAATTCATTCGACATGGACACGAAGTGATGGTGCAGCATACCGCTGGTGAGAACAGTGGTTTTGCTGATGAAGAGTATGTGAAGGTAGGAGCCAGGATCCTGCCCGACATCCAGAGTGTGTATCGCGAGGCTGAGATGATTATCAAGGTGAAGGAACCTATCGCCGAGGAATATCCACTCATCCATCAGGATCAGCTTGTTTTTACTTACTTCCATTTTGCCTGCGACAGAGAGCTCACCGATGCCATGATCAAGAGCGGTGCAGTCTGTCTGGCTTACGAGACGGTAGAAACCGACAACCATCATCTGCCACTGCTCATTCCGATGAGTGAGGTAGCAGGAAGAATGGCGATTATCAATGGTGCCTACTATCTGCAGAAGACCAAGGGCGGCAAGGGTAAGCTGATCAGCGGTGTGCCGGGCGTAAACCGTGCGAAGGTTCTCGTTCTGGGCGGTGGAACCGTGGGAGAAGCAGCAGCAAGAATGGCAACAGGCCTAGGCGCTGATGTGTGGATTACCGATATCAGTTTGCCTCGTCTTCGCCAGTTAGAGATGGAATTGCCGATCAATGCGCACACCCTCTACTCCAACGAGCACAATATCCGAAAGGAATTGGCTGATGTTGATATCGTAGTAGGCAGTGTACTCGTTCCGGGTGACAAGGCTCCACACCTGATTACCAGGGACATGCTGAAGCTGATGGAACCAGGCACCGTACTGGTGGATGTGGCTATCGACCAGGGAGGATGCTTCGAGACCTCTCATCCAACCACCCATTCCGATCCGACATTCATGGTAGATGGCATCGTGCATTATGCCGTAGCCAACATTCCGGGAGCCGTGCCTCATACCTCAACCATCGCCTTGACCAATGCCACCCTGAAGTATGCCCTCGCTCTTGCCGATAAGGGATGGCGAAAGGCGTGCAAGGAAGACAAGGCTTTGTATCGGGGATTGAACATCGTGAATGGCAAGGTAGTATTCAAGGCGGTTGCCGATGTCTTCGGACTGGAATACGAGGAGATGGTATTATAGGAGATTGCATTATAAATTCATGAAACATAACTTTTAAGCCCATCGGTCCGATGGGCTTAGAAGTTATGATGTTTTTTGTGTGCCTTTCCAATGATAAAGATAGACTCGTGGGCAGCGATTCAGCAAGGGAATATTCAAAAATTTTAAAACATATTGATAACAAATGGATTACAACATGATTGGGACCGCATGGTCGTTACTACCTCCTATCGTCGCCATCGCTCTGGCGCTGAAGACGAAGGAGGTCTATTCTTCTCTTTTTATCGGTATCATTCTGGGTGCCGTTCAATATTGCATTTCGATGGGAACAGGTTTCGACGGATTCCTCGTTCATCTGACCAACCACACCGTAGGCGAAGGCGATGATGCCAAGGCATACGGTTTGATACATTGCCTTTCCGACCCTTGGAACGTGGGCATTCTGGTATTCCTGGTGGTTCTGGGCAGCATCGTATCACTGATGAACAAGGCGGGTGGTTCTGCGGCTTTCGGCCGATGGGCTTCCAAGCACGTAAAGTCGAAGATTGGTGTGCAGGTAGCCACCATTCTGCTCGGTATTCTGATATTCATCGATGATTACTTCAACTGCCTTACCGTGGGTTCGGTGATGCGCCCTATCGCAGTGCGCAATGGCGTAACCAAGGAGAAACTGGCTTATCTCATCGACTCCACAGCAGCTCCAGTCTGCATCATCTCCCCAATCTCCAGTTGGGCAGCAGCAGTATCAGGCTTCGTATCGGGAGGCGAGAATGGACTGGCACTTTTCTGCAAGGCGATACCCTACAATTTCTACGCATTCTTCACCATCCTCTTTATGTTTGGCATCGTGATCATGGGCTTCGACTTCAAGGCGATGAGCAAGTATGATGCAAGACTGAAGGAATGGTATGAGCGCACCAACGGAGGAAAGCTCGACGAGGTGAGCGATACCAAGCTGCAGATCGTGGAGCATGGTGTGGGAGCGAAGCAGGAAGAATCATCCAAGAGTAAAGGCTCTGTGAGCGATCTTGTGATTCCAATCATTATGTTGATTATCTTCTGTATGGCAGGCATGGTTTATTCGGGAGGTTTCTTCGATGCCAGCAATGCCAACTATATGAACTTCGTTGACTCCTTTGCAGGCAGCAATGCCTCTATCGGTTTGGTGCTTGGTTCATTGGCAGCCCTGATTCTGACCATTCTGATGTTTACGGTTCGCAAGACCTTGCCATTCGATGAAGCGATGAGTAGTCTGATCAAGGGATTCGAGGCGATGGTACCAGCCATTCTGATTCTTACCCTGGCATGGACCCTGAAGAGCATGACCGACTCGCTGGGAGCAGCAGAATATGTATCTACGGTAGTGGCAAGCAGCGCTTCTGAACTCCAGATGCTCCTGCCAGCCATCATCTTCCTGGTTGCAGCCTTCCTGGCATTTGCCACAGGTACATCCTGGGGAACCTTCGGTATTCTGATTCCTATCTGTATCGCCGTCTTCCCAGCTGCCGACCCATTGCGTATCATCTCTATCTCAGCCTGTATGGCTGGTGCTGTCTGTGGCGACCACATCTCACCTATCAGCGATACCACCATCATGGCGAGTGCTGGAGCCGAGTGCAAGCATGTACACCATGTTTCATCCCAGTTGCCATACGCCCTGACTGTAGCTACCGTCAGCTTCCTGACCTTCATCGTGGCAGGTTTCACCCATACGCTGGGAATGGTAACAAGTGCCATCATTTCGTGGATATTCGGTATGGCGATGCTTGGTTTTGCTTTATTTTATCTAAATAAGCGCCAAAAAGCTAAATAATTCATTATTTTCTTGCATAATTGGAATATTTTCAATATCTTTGCAAACGAAAATAGATAAATAACATATTAATAACATAATACAGAATACATTATGAAGGAATTAAAAGGAACAAAGACAGAGAAGAACCTCCAGGAGGCATTCGCTGGTGAGTCACAGGCTCGTAACAAATATACATATTTTGCAAGTAAGGCTAAGAAGGACGGTTATGTTCAGATAGCTAATATTTTTGAGGAGACAGCTGCCAACGAGAAGGAGCACGCTAAGTTGTGGTTCAAGTACCTGGAGGGCGGTGCTATTCAGGATACAGAGAAGAACCTGGAGGCTGCTGCCAATGGTGAGCACGATGAGTGGACCGATATGTATCCACGCATGGCAAAGGAAGCACGCGAGGAAGGCTTCGAGGAGATTGCAATCAAGTTTGAAATGGTGGCTGAAATCGAGAAGCACCACGAGGAGCGCTATCGCAAGCTCTTGAAGAACGTGCAGGACAAGCTCGTCTTCTCTCGTGACGGCGACTGCATCTGGCAGTGCTCTAACTGCGG
>ERZ791702.328-NODE-328-length-24245-cov-61.6193_pt1 | contig 24245 bp, 21 predicted proteins | sample MGYA00510050_ERZ791702 | MGnify/ENA primary metagenome ERZ791702 (study PRJEB30046, sample SAMN00715230) | human gut metagenome | study: EMG produced TPA metagenomics assembly of the A metagenome-wide association study of gut microbiota in type 2... | reverse complement strand
GTGTGAGCCGATGAAACCAGCACCGCCCGTGATAATGATATTCTTCATTTCAATTATTTCTGTTTAAGATTAGCAATACATTTTTCTAATGAATCCACCCAATAAGGAACCTTAACACCAAAGGTCTCCTTGATGGTTCGCTTATCCAATACGGAATAAGCAGGACGAGTTACAGGAGAAGGATACTCCGAGCTATAGCATGGCTGGATATCGCATTCCGTATGACCGGCTATTCTTGCAATCATCTGGGTGAAATCATACCAGGAGCAGACACCCTCATTGGAGAAATGATATACTCCAACATATTCATCTTTGCCCTGGGCTGCCTTTACCTTATCCAATATGGTGATGATGGCATTAGCCAGATCAAGTGCGTATGTAGGAGTACCACACTGGTCGAAGACAACCTTCAACTGTGGCTTGGTTGCCGTCAGATTAAGCATTGTCTTGCAGAAGTTTTTGCCAAACTCAGAATACAACCAAGCCGTACGGATAATCACATAATCACAGCCAGTAGCCATAATCTTCTGCTCACCATGAAGCTTCGTAGTTCCATATACGCCAGTAGGAGTACCCTTCTGGTCAGGATTACATGGCACATTATAAGGCTCCTTGCCAAAGACATAATCTGTAGAGATTTGGATGAGCAGGCCATCCACCTCCTTCATCGCCTTAGCCAGATTCTCAGGAGCCTCCGCATTGAGTTTTTCTGCCAATGCTGCCAGTTTCTCATCAGTCTCGCAGGCATCCACATTGGTCCATGCCGCACAATTCACAATGGCTTTCACATCATTCTCCTTCACCATCTTACGGATGGCATCCATATCGGTGATGTCAAGATAGGTAGTTTCCAAACCTTCCACCTGATTGACATCGGTAAAGATATAATGATCTGTTGTATTCTGGCTAACGATGCGCATTTCATTTCCAAGCTGACCGTTAGCACCTGTTACTAAAATATTCATGACCTAGTATTCTAAATTCTTCTTTAATGTCTGATTGCCTTCATCCAATATCGAAAGCAGATATCTTCCATAATCATTTTTGAGCATAGGCTGTGCCACCTCACGAAGTTTCTCAGCCGTAATCCAACCCTGACGGTAGGCAATACCTTCCAAACAAGCCACCTTCAAGCCCTGGCGCTTCTCCAAGACTTCAATAAAGGTAGATGCCTCCGAAAGAGAATCATGGGTTCCGGTATCAAGCCAGGCGAAACCTCTTGCCATGGTCTGTACCTTCAGCTGCTTATCCTTCAGGAACTCCTGGTTTACTGTTGTGATTTCCAACTCACCACGAGCAGATGGTTTGATATGCTTAGCTACTTCCACCACCTTGTTAGGATAGAAATACAAGCCCACCACTGCATAGTTACTCTTAGGATGCTCAGGCTTCTCCTCGATGCTCAGGCAATTGCCCTGCTCATCAAATTCAGCCACACCATATCGCTCAAGGTCACTTACCCGATAACCAAAGACGGTAGCTTTGCTATTCTGCTCACGGATACCAGCCAACATCAATACCGAGATAGGATAATATATCATCGGCTTGTCAAAGATAGATTAGTATTTAAAAGGAGTATCAAAGTCCTTCAACACCTCATGCTTCGTATCCTTTTCCGAAAGATTAGCATGTTCCGTAGGAATGCGCCAATCAATCCCGAGTGCTTCATCCAATATCGAGATACCCCCGTCAGTTCCACCGCCACATGCTTACCGTATGTTGGCGAACCCTTACGGATATCCACGGCAACATCCAGCACTCTACCCTTCACGCATCTCACCAGCTTGCTCTGGGTAAACGGAGGTCTCTGGAAATGCAAACCACGCATCACACCATAAGAACTCATACTCTCGTTGTCCTGGCAGAACTCCACCTTGTAGCCCACCAAAGGCTCTACTTTCTCTTAAAACTCACGCTCGCTAAAGCTCTCGAAGAAATAGCCACGAGCATCTCTAAAAAGGCGAGGCTCAATAATGAGCACGCCTTCTATATCTGTCTTTGTTACTTCCATTTTCTATATACTTTTTATTATTTTTATTCCTTAATTGATCATAGCGCTCAAAAAGTGAGAACATAAAAGCTATGTTTTACCGCACCTAAATGGCTACCGGTATGCATCCAGTTTCGCCTAACTTCTTGTTTTCATTTGGTTGAAGCTTATTTGAACGATATGATTTCTTAAGCTCAATGAGCCAGTCATAATCCACTGCCTCACCCTTACAATACATGCGCAAGGCTACGACCTTTACGGTTTTGGTTGTAATCCTGCATCACTTTTTCGAAATATTCCCTTGTTTCCATTATCAAACTGTTTTGATTACGGATGCAAAGGTAATATATTATATAGGTACCGCCATATGGGCTAACGGTGATTTACCATTCTTCCAATCAATTGTTTCACCATCATAATAAGCAAGGTCAAGTGTCTTCTTGGAGACATCTACGCCAAAACACAGTTCTTTATCCATATTATTAACATTTTAGAATTTAATGGAATCAAGAAAGAATGTTGGGTAGGCGAAGGACAGAATCGGTGAATAGAGAATATCTAGGAAACTTACTAGTACATCTTAACACCCATTAACCAACTTTGGCTTTCGTGATTCCGGGTGCAAATGCAAAAGAATACTCACGATGCTTCTTGATGACTTTTTCAGATAGCGTTGCCATGCCTCCTTGTTCTCGTCGGTAACGAATGGCGGACATTGTCCACCGTAGAAGATGTGCCAGGTGAATGGCTCGAAGTCGAGATGCCAGAGGAATGATTTGGGTTGTGGATTTCTTTGTTCCATGATTTTTAGGGATATGCTTATACTTCTTAAAATTAGCTTTTCTTCCAATAGTGTACTAAACGCTCATTGATTTTCTTATTTGGAGTAAATTCTTTTAGTACTCTAATGTCTACACTTGTATTTTTTAGATAATCAACCAATCCTCTACTCAGTATCTTGCATTTATCCCATTTATCTATAAAATAGGATATAGAAGTAAAGCAACTAATTCTATTCCAATATTTTTCGTCCAACTGATTTTTGCTTAAAGCAATATATATGTGATAAAAGCTATGCTTAAGCATTTCTATCGCTATAACATCATGCCAATTGTGTGCAAGAATATATAGGTATATATAGAAATCAATGTTCTTATTTTCATTGTCTTGATTCAAAAAAGCTTTCCATACTGATGAAGAATTACTTTTCAAATCATAATCATTCGGCTCTATTTTATATAACAAGAATCGCTCAACTCGTTCATTAATGGTTTCTTGCGAGTTCATCCATATGAATATATCTTGCTTTTTTAATAAACAAGCCTGCAATAAAGAAGGCGATACAAAATGGTGGCTACCACTATTTGCAGCTTCAAAGATAATGCTAACGGCATCTTTTGCTTTCTCTATGATTTTTTTTGAGACATCCTCACCAACAAGAGTTTCTGCATCAATAGCCTTATTCAGCAATCCATCCCAATATATGAATTGATCAAATAGTTTTTGACTAAACAGTAAAAATATGGTATTAAATTTATCATTCGAAAATTTAAGCCACATACCTGATTCAAAGAATCTATCGTTAGAGCTAAGAAAAGGCAATAATTTTTCCCATTCTTTGTCTATGAGATTAAGCAATTCTTGCTCTTCCATATTATTAATGGCATAGAGCAAGGCTTTACAAGCGGTGTCATTAGGGTGTGCTAATGCTGCGATCTTGGTGATTAAATCTATGTAACTTGCATGGTCATCTTTATCCAACTCCATTAAACGACTTTCAAACTGTGTTTCTTCTGGGTATAAAAAGGAATCATTTTTCAAAGATGCAATTTGAAAGAGGTAATCTTCCTCAGTTCCATACAAAGAAGATATTTTCTCAGAAAGAAAGTTACTTTTTAGTCTTATACCCTCATTTTGCTTCGGAAAATATTCCTCCAACAAGGATAACACGTTTGCGTATTCTTTTCCTCCAACTTTTTCATTTAATGCAGTGTCAAGCTCTTTCATCAACATTGCAAATGCAAATAGTTTCTCTTTCTCATCTTTAATGTCTTCCCTAAATAATCTTATTAAACTTGGAAAAGTATCATTCTCTTTTTTCGACTGTTCAAATATGTACAATAATCCAGTAGTGAAATTCTCTTTGGCAATTTTACCATTCCAAGGAGCATTGGACAAAGAAATATTAGTAATATTATCTGTAAATTGAATAGAAAAGTCTTCACTTCCAAGTTTTCTACGAGAAACTGACCCTGTGCTCAATGAGACCCATTTTAAAATATCTAAAGGAAGATATTGAAGTAGATAGAAACATAATGCGACATAAGCTCTTTGATCCTTGTCCATATAGATGAAAAGGTTCTTATTATTTCCAAGTAAAAGTAAATAGAGAACCAGCAAGGACGTGTCATCGAACATACTAAATACGACATTGGAATATCTAGTTTCACAATTATCGATTTCTATTTTATGTTGATAGAAATCATACTCGTCTTTTTGAGGTCGCCTAAAGTAATCGTTCAACACTCTAAAGTCAAAATTTCTATCCATGTCTTTTAAATCAACAATTAGAGTGTGGGTCCAAACACAGCCCGGTCGCTCCATTTCATCCGCATACCAAGTTTTAGCAAAAGCATATTTTTCACCATTCGATAACGGATAGAAGGTCATGTACGAATCTTCTCCTAACTCGTTTCTGAAACCTGTCCAATCACTTAGAACAGACATCAAAGAAGAGTCGTTGTTCGGTCTTACAGGAAAAGAACTTGCCAATAGTCCATGACCTTTGTTATAGCCATATAAAGTCTGTTCTATAATCATTCCTTTATAAGTAAATATAATGGTAGAGATAAATCGTGTACGATTTCATCCCCAATCTCAACAAATGATCTTTTACCTTCTCGCATCTTTGCTTTAATTTCTTTTTTTGTCGCCTCATAATTCCCTTGGTTTTCTTTTGGATATTCCAGTCCCTGTGCACTCAGACCTATAATTTCAAAATTGGAAATATGACTTTGAATAAAATTAAACAAAGCTGGAGAATATTCTTTCAAATATGTTTGGGGATTGTTTGATATAGTTCCATTGTTTGTCTTCTTGTCCCACCAAGATAACACGATCACTACTTTCTTGAAACTTTTCTTGCTCAACAAGCTTTTTAAAACCATGATATTCATAGCTACTGCTGACATTGTCTTGATTGAAAATGGCGGAACGTCTTTTGCTGGCATAGGCTTTTCGTCATTTTCTGCTCCATGATCGTCTTCGAATTCTGGCGGTACAACCTCATTCATAAAATACACCAATGTATCCGTATCTGTGAGCCATTCAGAAACCAACTCAGATTCTTTTAGTTCAATAAAATCTCTGAAATTTTCTCCAAGGAAATCAGGAACCTCAACTTGTAATCTCGCATCAGAATCAGCCACCTTAAGATTTATAAGAACTGTTTCATTTTTGTCTGAATAGTTGCGGTCAATACGCTTCATGCTTTTATAGGCATCACTCAATCTGTTTAGCACCGTGAGGTCGTCTGCCAAATTCATTTTGTCAGCTACTAATTTTATACCCTCAATTTTTTCAGGATGCATTAAACAATACCATAAAGCACCTATATAAGTGGATTTTCCAGAACCTGGCAAACCCGCTATCATACATTTTGTAATACTCATATGCACTTCCTTATTCATTCAACAATGTTTGTACCCAATTGGATTTTTCGTATTGGCAATTTGTATGGCTCTTCAATGTATTAACAATATACTTGAAAACATCTTTCAGCCCTTGGTCTTTCATGTCGTTTGATATAATTTCAAATCTGTTTGAGATGTTTATTCCATAATCATTCTTCATTCTATTTTCCAAATCTAGACTTTGCTTCGAAAACAATTCTTTAACCTCGTCCGTTTGAATCAAGTCTATCTTATTGTATATAATGTCATACACTTTTGGAATATTGAAAACCCCAGCTGATACCATACGACCAAGTAGAAGTTGAAAATCATCACAAAAATCGTTATAATCATCTTCGTTATTAACAGATGATGAATCTATAAAAAATATAATATGATGCGAATTGATCAAGCCTTTATCCTGCTTTACTTGTGACAAATTACTAGTATAGCTATTCTTGTATGTTTCTCCAGCTCTGTCAGAAATGATTAGTTTATTTAGTATATCATCCTTAGACAAAGTTAAAGTTAGGAATTGTCCTTCCATCATCGTCGTTCTGGAATTTCTCTTGGAGGTTTTTAATGACTCATTGCGAATATAAGCTCTACGTTCAAATCCGACATAAGTATCAGAGTCAATGAATTTGTACCCATCGATTTCTCCAGTACACATAAACTCATGATACAAAGAAGCTACAAATGTTGATTTTCCGACCTCTGAAAAACCTACTAAGGTTACAAGATGGGTATTGTAATCACCTAATATTTCATTGATATTTTCATCTGTCATGGAATCGCAATAGTATTGCGCTATATTTTCTATTGCATCATCCTTTATAACATTGTCGTGCTTTAGCTGTGCAACACCTGCTAAAGACTCTAATATGTCTTTTTTATCTTCCATTGCGTTATTCCTTTAATAAGTCTTCTAATAGCAGTTCATGATAGAGATAAACAAAGAACTCTTTTGGACTCAGTTCGAAGTCTTTCAGATAATCACCATATTCATTATCCCTTGCATTTTCAATTTCATGCAATAGCAAAGATGAATCTGATCTGATTTCATCAACAAGGCATACGTCCGTTTCCGCCAAGTTTTTAAGAATTTTCTCTATCTTTTGCCTTTGTCCATTTCCGCCACGTGGAAAAACACGTTGCATTAACTCTATAAAATTTTCTTTTTGAGGTATCTGCGGCTTATTGATAAAATAATGTTCCAATATCAATTGTATTTTCAAGAAATCATTCTTTTCCGTTAATCCTTTTATGAATTGCGACATTTCTGAATCCCAGGCCATCAATGCCAAAGACTGAATTTTATCAGACATATCCTCGGAGATAGTCTCACCCTGTCGAAAACTATCAATAAACATTGATTGAACAAAGTCTCTTGGATATATCTTTTCACCGATTACTTCTCCCTCTGCATATTGATTATATTTAAAATATAGCTTATAGAGTACATCTTGATAATTTAATTTTTCCCAATTTCCATGCACTCGAATCATAACGTTTTGCAACGATAAAGATCGTAATGCTGTTTCCTTGTCATCTTCGCATTCTTCTATAGCCAAATAGATGCAATAGAAAATAAGTGCGCATTTTATACGTTTGGGAAAATTATAGTTACCCAAGCCATTGCTTGAAATGTATTCTGTCACGAAATCGTTCAATTCTTTACATTCCCGATTTGTCACATAGCAATCAGCCAATTCCTCAAAATCATCGAAAGAGAACGACTCATTACCAATGTATTCGGAACAGGCTTTTGCCAATACGTCTGTTTCAGTCTCTTCAAGTGGTACAATAAGACCACATTGCATGAGAATTTTGTTTAGTACATTATTCATCACTTTATCATGTTATAAAGTTCAACCCACCTGTTGTCTTCCCTGATTTTTTCCAAGAACACTTGATTTCTCATATAGCCAGAGCCTGTACAATCAATCTGTGGGTACATCTTTTGTATTATCTCTTTTGAATTTGGACACTGTTTAAACTTGTGTCTAACATCGCGTTTGGATAAACCATCTGGAAGTCTCTGTTCGATAACTGCCACAGGTTTATTATCATCCTTCCATAAATCATGTTTTTTCAATATAACCTTGAATGGTTTTGATTGTTCTTCATCCTTCACAAATTGTTCCCCATCATACTTCTGAACCCTCAAATCCACTTTCAATACATCGTTTTCATTATCATGCTTTTCTATGGAGAGTTCTATGATATTATAGACTGGTTTATATGTGTTATCATTCACATCTCCAGGGTTTAAAGAGCCTGAGTATATGTGCACTGCATTGTTATTAATATCACTGTTGGCTATATGAACATGCCCATATAACTGCAAAGCATACCTTTTATCCAAGTCTTTGGCTATTGTATCTTTATTCAGCAAGAAATCTAATGGATGATGACACATTAGTATGTTTATGATACCATCCTTACATTTTGCACCACGATACGCTATTTGGGGAAGGAAAAGACGATGTCCCTTTGTTCTATTGGGATCTGTGTCATAATCATTTAAGTCACTAATCAGGGCTGAGTTCACACCATACAAATTAACGTGATAGCCTTCGAGGTCATCTTCAAATTCAGAATGCCAAAACATTTCTGCATCATTATGTTTATCAACATCCATTTCTAAAGCTCTAAGCATAAAAGGTTCAGCATTGTCTCTCTCATCATTACAGAAGTTATTGTATTCTTTAAAAGGGGTATACAATTTCTTGATGAAAGAAAAATCTTCGTCAATCATCTTATTCCACAACCAATCACAATCATTCCCAAGATTAGATATAGCTTGATGAATGAATTCTCTCACGCATTTGGGATGTTCATTTACATTCTTGTCATGGTTGCCAGGGACGGTATAAACTTCTTCACTTTTACAAGCAACGGTCTTACACAGGTCTCTGATAAATGAATTAGCTCGTTTATACTCATCTTCAGAACCACTGAATGCAATATCTCCGCAAATGAGAATTTTATCAAAGTTATTACCTGTATCTTTACAATAATACTCCAAATCTTGTAGCATTTGGTCTCTTATGTCAGTATAATCATCAGCAGCATCAAGCTGCTTTTTCCAATGTATATCGGAAAGTTGTAATATACGTATTATTTTCATCTTCAATAAGCGTTTATTCATGCGGTAAAAACCGTTTAAATAAAACCTTAAACAATTATAATCAAAATTTTAACTATAAACAAATACAAATCCCCAGGCGGTCCCAGCCCGCATAACCTGGCGCAGACCTTTGATGGTCCGCCAACCTTAGAGCGTAACGGTTCTGAGCACCGGAGGGCGGTTACATCCTCTCGTCCCTGAGGGAAGAGAGGCTTGGTGAGAAAGGTGGAGCCTTCTTTAATGGTAAAGAAGGACGGGATGATTTTAGAACACCCTTCCTTAAGGGTAAGGAAGGACGGGTAGGTTTTAGAACCCCTACGCCTCTTTCACCATATTCCAGAGGAATAAGCTATTACCGATGATATATCTTCTCCACATACGCTTAGGTTCCTTGATCAAGCGATAGAGCCATTCCAGACCATGCTCCTGCCACCAGATAGGGGCACGCTCCATGGTACCAGCGAAGAAGTCGAAGACGGCACCGATGGTACCTACGTGACAATGGATGTTCAACTCATTCCAATGAGAGTACGTCCACTTCTCCTGCTTTGGCGCCGTCATGCCAATCCAGAGCAGATCAGGGTTGGCTGCATTGATGGCATCAATGATAGCCTTATTGTCCTCATCCGAGAACTCAGGCTTATACGGAGGCGAATAAGTCACCACCTTCAGGTGAGGATAATCCACGGCAGCACGCTTCACAATCAGGTCGAGTACCTTCTGTGAACTACCCATAAACATCACCGTACCACCCTTCTTCTCCAGCTTATTCATTTCGAAGAAAAATAGGTCCCAACCAGCTATTCTTTCCTTCGGCTGGCTCTTCGCCTTAATCCACTTGCACGCCTTTACGATGCTCACCCCATCCGGAATCAGCACATCGCCATTTGTCAGGGCATCAGCAAAAAGCTGATCCTTCTTTGCGGTGTTAAAAGAATGAGCATTTACTGTGTTTATGAGCAATTTGCCCTCTGGTAATGAGGCCAATTCCGCCTTACTACCCAAAATTGTTAATGTTTTTAATTTAAACATATCTATATTTTCTTATTTGATTTCATTAGTAAATTCTACTTCAATAACATCTTCAGAGTATCTTCTTCTTCACTCATTGAAGCCAGCATTTTTTCTTTCTGTGTACTATCCGTAATGTTGTTTTCTATCATGCCCTTTAAAGAGGAAAACATATTGCTGATTTTATCTTGTAGCTTCTGTCGTTCAAGAGTAATTTCTTCACCTATTGATGCCAACAGACTATCTAAGAATCTTATAACCTTAATCAAAAGTTCAATCAAATCAATCACTTTATAAAATTCCATAAGAGGATCGAAAGTATTCAGTATAGACAAAATACCCTTTACATCACCTGGTCTTTTCTTAGAGAATTTCAGATGAACCAGCTTTGCCCTGACCATTCTAACATTTTGGTCCTGTACACTCTCCTTCAAACAAGATTCCAACTTGTCTGCCATATTATGGAGTGGAACATCTGATTCGGGAATAAGCTGTTTCATTTCATACCATAGCGATTCACGAGCTTCTTTCTCTGTATATCCAACTATCTGAGTTAAGACCGAAGTCTTTACTATCAAGAAATATCGCATATTCAAGGCAGCTTCAAACTCTGTATCAGAAGACAAATAGGAATCCGTGATAGAAAGGAGATCCAACATAGAGTACATCACTAATGAATAAAGATTATTCAACTGATAGAACCTATCCAGTTGACCATTAGAAGATTTCTCACCTTTTTTAATACCCAAGAATTCATAACCTTTCTGGATTTTCTCAAATAATGCAATACTATCCAGAAACCTTTTACCATACTCGTTTAGATATTTTTTAGTAGAAGCCTTAAACTTCTTCCCTTCAAGTAAAGCCTGGATTGCATGCATATGCCTTCCATCATTACCCAGCAGACCAGTTTCATCAAGATTGACATCACTAAGACCCTGATTATTTCCAATAAGGCTCTGCAGGTATCCTATTGTGCAGATAGCATGCAGAATATTCATTATCAGCAAATAACTAGACAATAAGGAGGCATAAGGCTCTTCATCTGTAATAGCCATCGTTTCCCTGATAAGTTTTTCTGCCGATTTGTCATAATGTAGAGCGATATCCCTCATAACCTTGCCATCCCAATCTGCCCTAAACTTTTCGAGCAAATCCTGAAGAACAGAAAGAGAGTCTGAGATTTCAGGAGTCACCATGCCGGAGTCGTTCAAGATAGTTGTCAAATACCCGATCAGAGTTTTCTTCTCGCCCTCTTTAAAGGAGTAAATATACTTAATACCTTCAGAAATACCAGCAACAACGTTTTTCCAATGATATCGCTTGGCATGCACATTATCAGTCTTCAATGCAGCAAGGGCACTTATGCAGCCATTGATATAGACAAAGTCTATCCCCATAAGGCAAGCATTAAAAACATGAGTATTAAAGGCTTCTTCCTTCAATATCATCTTTTCTCTACTTATCGCAATCAAGACTTCTTTGCTTAATTTATCAACAGTGGCTTGCATAGATTCAACAACCCTCAGTATGTGAGCTTCTTTACCCATAATATTCTCAAAACTTATTAATTACAGATTATCATTCTAACTCAATATTTTATATATGAACCCATATAAAACCAAAGATCAAATTCAAAGCAAAGTATTGGGACATAGCTAACCATTATTAAACTTGTAATTGTAAGCCATCCGCATATAGGCCTCATTTTGTCTTTCTTTATTATAATCGGCTTCATATTGTTTCAAGCAATCACTAACCCATTTGTAAACTTGTTTGTGAAACCCTGCTTTAGCGCGAACCTTCAACAGACAATTTTTCATTGTTTTTATTAGAGGTAACATGCTTCCAGTCCAAGAGAATGTACACATATTTCCATATAATTCATTCAAGACCATTTTGTTTCCTCCATAATTATTCAAAAGCCAGATTACAAAAGGATGAAACTCCTCGTTTTCTTCGCCACTATCCGAAGACTTTAGAATAGGACATAGAGAGGCACAAACAATAGGTCCATACTGAGAATGCCTTTTACATACTTCTTTCATTTCCTCCTCATGATCAGAGAACAAGGTTCTTTCAGAAAAACCAAATCCAGAGCCTATAGCAAGACGGATTTGGTAAAAGAAGCCAGGACGATTATCCAAGTCAACAAGAGCCGCTATGAATTCATCCCAGATCACTGCTCTGAACTTTGTTAAAAGTATTGGGTAAATTTCCTCCACCCTTAAGATTGACGAATTAAATGAAAGATAAGCAATCAACTTACTATTAATTGTTTTTGCGAACTTATTGTCATTTGTTTTCTCTAAAACACGTTCAACTCGTCTTACATATTCGTAATTTGTACGATTGCTTTGCAAATCATAATTAATCAGAACTTCTTTATATATCGAAGACAACCTATCATCTTCATACAAAACATCCAAATACCAATATTGAGAAAGAAAATCAAAAACAGAATTTGATTCTTTAGAATGATACTTGATAATTGCTACAACTTTCAGCAAGTTTTCAACATCTGTCAATCTAATTACATTATAATAACTACTTATAGACTCATATTCCAATTTCTTAGTAGCAACATATTCCCATAAGAAATTCAAATTTGAAAAAGCGTCATCATCAATTACTGCGAGCAAAGCAATTCCTTGTTTAATGAAACCATTTTCATAGAGTTTTTTAGCCATCTCTTGCGCATTGTGTCTATCTGGCAAACATTTTATGAATCTCACCAACCAATTGCTATAAAAGTTCGAGTTCTGACGTATAATATACCCATATATATTCTCAAGAACTTGTGGAATGTCCTCATTAGGAATTCTCGCTGCAACGTTTTTTGTAAACTCCCAAGAGGTATATTCCTTATCATTGGCAACAAGTCCTATGATTTCATCACTCAAATATTTTTGCTGGGCAATAAACTTTTCAACAAATGGCAACACCACCAGTTCCTCTTTGTTAAGAATATCTACTGATGTTTCTTCATGGGTATAAATATCATGCACTGCATTTCTCATTTCCGTTACAATAGAACGAGGCTTAAGCTTGTCAATATAACTCAATAAAGTTCTGCTGTTTTGAGGAGTTAATACATCAAAGTTCTTAATTTCAATAAGAGCTTTTTGCATTTGTCCCCAATTGTAGTTGAGGCGAGGTGCTATTTCATCTATAAAACTAAATAACAAATCACTCCTATTTCCCCTAACAAACATCCGAGCATTAACACAAACTATTTCTGCGAAATGTTCAACAACATCTGGCTCCAAATCCATCCAACTAACAGAAAGATTAAATAAACTGTCCCAATATTCATTTATCTGTTTATAAGTTGGCATAAAATCTACCAAACTTTTAAATCCGAACCTTTCAGCTCCACCTATTCTTGATAAATTGTAAGTATCAAAAGCACCTTTAATCGCTCCCAACAAAAGGTCTTTATAGGTATTTTTTTGCTCATACAGTTCATTCAAGACAGCCATCCTTTCTTTCAAATCACATTCCGTTCCAGCTAAAGCAACATGAAATAACTGCAAGAATTGTCCTTTGGAGTTGTTTGCCCATTCCTCATTTTCAGCAAGAGCTAATCTTGCTAAAGTTAATGCCGCATAATGAAAGGAATCCTTGCAAAAGCATAACTTTTCTAAAGCATTAACAATATTCCTTCTTGCTTCACCCTTCAAATTACTTTTAAGATAATCAATAGGCTTTGAGTACAAGATACCATATAAACAACTGACAACTGCCTTTGGATTCACTGTTGACATAGCGAGGATGAGTCGTGAACCCAAATCAGAGCATATAACATCCTCATCGGCGAAAGGGCCTTCATGCAATTTTAATAACTCGCCATATAATTTTTTAGCATCAGCATTGTCTTGCATGAACTCTAACCTCCTTGCCCAACTATCTATAATTGGAAAATAGAATGATTTAGGGTGTGCCGCCAGTTCTTTGATAGTATCAATGAAACCCGAACCTTGTTCTTTAATCCATTCTCCCACAAGCCAAATAGCCAATGGTTGCGGACGCATATTTATATACGAAGCATCCTCCTCCAACAGATTGCGCTCTTTTAAATGTTTCACGACCTTATGGAATAGCACCTGTCTATTTATATTATCTACTATCGGAGTAAATTTATTATTTTCTATTAAATATTTTGCCGTCTCACTATTTCCACCTGCATAATCGAACGGTTGCAGCAAAGCAATAGTCCTCATTGCTATTCTTTGGTTATTTGCATTTTCCTCATGTAAATCCAAAAGATGCTCTATCAGAACAGAGTTGTTTATCACACCTATTTCACTGGTCTTATTATATGCTTGTGTCAAAAGCAAGGCCATAAATGGAATACCTCCAGAATGAACAATCAGTTTTTGTCTATTCTCTCCGCTAATCGGACGAGTCAGATTGTTATCAATAATTCTCTCCACAACATTTTCAAGATGTATGTCTTTCATGTTCAAGACTGAATATGAACCATAATCAACATCAACGGGATCATAATAAGCAGATACAAACCGAATATTGTTGCCATAACTATTAATTGCCTCAGCAAAGACTCCCTTAGGACTATTGTCCAGCACTACTGTACAACCAGGTCGTTTTTCTGAAAGTAATTGCAATGCAGATTTAAAATTTCCATGAGAAACCTGATCGCAATAGAATACATTTTCCATGTTTCCCTTATCCTCAAAAGCTTTTACTATATGCAAAGTCTTTCCTGTACCTGACAATCCCAAGAGTCTAACATGCCCACTATCATTATTTGCTATCAGTTCACGAAAACGAGCAAGTTCTTCCGAATCCTCATAATGTGCAACACCATGAAGATTATTTGTTAGTGAAAACTGAGATAGAAGAATTATAGGGGTAATTCTATGTAAGAATTGATTTTCTTCTATACGTTTTAATCTCTCTATCTCTGATTTTTCAAATTCCGGTTTTGACATGAAAACTAAAACTATGACAAAAGCAACCGTAAATACAACAGCCAAACCGATTTCGCTCCAAGTAAGAGTTGACGTAGATACTCCCAAACGCCATTCTCCTTTAGAATCAAAGAATACATCTATTATCCAAAAGCTAAACAAGCTCACCATTCCACTTCCATATACTCTAAAGGCATTAACATATTTATTTCCATGCCGAGCATTCCATATAAATTTTGCTAATTGAACAAAAGAATCCAATGTATATTGATATGTTTTATTTATCATCGTATTTCTATATAAGTTTTATTCAACAATAACATTTATCACTCCATCAATACAGTCTGTATGCATAGAGTCTATAATATGATATTTAATCTGGAATTTGCATCATTGATTTTCCACATAATACATTCTTTCACAATATCAGCCAAATCTGCACTTCTAAAGTTACATTGCATTATCAGTCCTTCACCATACCCTTTATTCATTAAAGGTATAGAAATTCCTGTATAATTATTCTCAGAAAGCATTGTGCCTAAATGAACAAATTGAGAACGATTTTTATAAAAATCAGCTATCATTTTCCTCATTGCCTTGCTTTGCGATACTTCATAAACCAAGTTTTCCACTCGTTTAGCTATAGAATACCTTAGTTGACCACAACATTCACATTTAGACGGTTCAATATCTTTTAAGGTAACAACCTCCAGTGCTGACATATAGCAAAGAATTGCTTGCTCATTATAGGTTTCCAATGGTGAAATCGACATTTGCGATAACTCATCATATTTCAAGCCTTGTCCAAACAAGAACACGGCCTTATCTATATCAGATAAATGATCTTCATAAGAATAGGGGTTTGAAATAAAATCATCTAAATACTTTTGAATATTAGCAGTAATTTTCAATCTATATTTCATTGGGCTTTCTAACTGCTGACGAACAGTATCAGAATATACTTGGAAAGCACACCCTTCAATAGATATGTATTTCAACTGGTCGAATGACAGCCAAGCACAAATATTTTTCAACAATGATGAAGATTGAGTCTTAGCATCAACCAAATCATATCCATAAACTTTTAGCATCAACTTATTGACATCTAGTGAAAAATAGTTAGCATCTGACTTTTCAAAGCAAATAGCATTATCCAATGGCAAAGTGAAACTAAATAATTCTAATTTATCGATGTTTTTGCAAGCATTAGTGATACATTCTTTTAATCTTCTATTTAATTGTGCGTCAGATACCGAATCATCAACAGAAATTCTAATAGCCGATAGACAACCTCTAATTTTGTAACTTAAAGAAATTTCAAGTGGATGTCCCAAGCCTATGTCACAGTATCCAAGATAAATTTTGTTTTCAATACGTAGCGGCAAAAGATTCCATGCCGCTTTACCAAACTCCTTACGCAATGCAGCCCAAAAGCATCTCAGAAAATCATTTGATTCTTTATTGCTGTTATATCCCAAAGAAAAATCTATAGTCATAATATAAAGAAATATAATCAGTCGTTATAAGACACCACCCTCTTTCAGTTGCTTGATGGTGTCTTGTTTCAACTTGGTTAAAGTTTTTTTGTGAACATCCTTCTCTTCCAAGGATAAATGACCAGACATATAAGCCAACACATCCTCTTTGGTTGCAGGAATTCCCAAGCATGCAGCATTCACTTCAACCATTGACGGATTCATTTTATAGGCATCAGCATACAGAGCGGATACTTCATCTTTATACCCAGCATACAAGTTATTGATGTGGAACATTTCTTCATGTGCCTGGCTCTCCTTGGTTACATTTGCCTCTTTTCCTCTGAACTGTATTTCCTCACATCGTGGATAAGGACCATCCAAACTTTCGATTTTTGGCACGAAACGAAAAGGACTCAACTCCTTATGTTGTTCACTATTCACATAAAGACCGAAATCACAGTCTTGTGTTTTTTTATGGTCATTACATACATCACACGATGGCTGCAAGTTATAAAAGCATGTACCAAGAAATGGGTATAAGCTTTGAGGCAGGTAATGATCCATCTGATAAAACACCTCTCCATTATTCGACATCGTAGGAATTGCATTACAATATACACATGTTTTCAATCCCATCTGTTGTTGAATCCCTCCCAGTATTACCCTGGCTTTGGCATATTGAAGGCATTCGATGATTCGCTCATAAAGTTTTCCTTTTAAAGCTTTCTTCTTCGTCTGCCGATATGCCACTTCTGTCGTCAACATATTAGGCTCACGTTTCAGCACCTCTTTATACTTATCTATATATTGTTTCCACTCTATAGGCTCCAATGTCAAGACCTTAGGGTAGTCAGCTATCAACAAATCGATGTAATCCGTTATTGCACTTTTATCATTCCAATCATTGTTATCAGCAACGAATGTCCCAAGTTCCGCCAGTTTTTCCTCCACGTCATTACAAGTAGCCATAACTTGTTGACTATAAACAAGAGCAAAGCTTCTTACCGCATCATCTATCTCAACCTTTACCATTTCTCTTCCTCCTATCCTCATATAGTTGTTGCAGCTGCATTTTTAAGAAAGGATCGCCTATCAATTCCATCAGCAAATGATATTCCGCTTCACTATCATCCAGGAAATAACCGCCAGGAAACAAACGCTCTATTATGTGCTTAATTTTCTTTCTGGCAAATTCCCCCACAAAACCCTGTTTGAGGAAGAAACTCTGATAGAGAATGTCGCAGATATTAGCAGCGAAAGGATTCTTGATGCCTTCAGGCATTACCATCTTCCCATCCTCCAGATAAAGGATATTACTCTGAGGAATATCAGACAGTATGAATGGTGAGTGCGTAGCTATCAGGATATTGAAGGATGCATTTCTGTTCATGAACAATCGCTTGATATAGCCCAGAAGTTCATAGACAAATCGTCTTTGGAACTCAGGGTGAAAACAAATCTCCACCTCATCAAGTATCAGGTTGATGTTTCTATATCTTACCCGATGCGATTCCTGTATGCTCAATAGGTTCAATACATGATAGATATATGTGCTGAAAGTATAGAGGTATTGCCTCTCACCAGCACTCATCTGCTCAATTGGAATAGGAGTATCATTCACTTTTCCACCATTTTCAAACCTATCCATCAAGATTTCTATTTGGAAGAATGAAGGAGGCAAATATTCCTGGATATCTCTCATACTCCTCTGTTCTTTTCCCCCAGTAACACACTTTAAATATTCTCGGTGAGAAATTTTACGGGTCAAGAATGTCTGAGAATCGATAGTCCCCATCTTCAATGCATTTAAGAAATGTATGGTCTGTCTTATCTTAAGTGAAATATGCGACTTGTCCCTCCTGATGGTCTTCACCAGCCTGTAGATCAAATCCATCATATCAGGTTCTACTCCTTGGATAAACTTATCTAGCTCTCCCAAGCCAGAAAACTCCTCATAGGCAGGATAGCTATTGGCTATCGCAAAGGTCTTATAGATAAGATACATGGCGGCTATTTTTTGCAGGGTATCTTCGAAATTCAAGCCATCCATTACTCCATAACATTCTAATATCGCTGTACCGATGTCGTTATGTTCAAGTTGCGAGAACTTATAGTTATCATACACCTTAAATTCTATCCGATATTTCTCCACGTACTTTTTTTCAAGAGAACTTGAATCAAACGTATAGAGAATATCATCCAGAGCATAATCCTCCATGAAAGGCCTATCATGTACCTGTGCATATATCAAGATGGCAGACAGTCTGTAAAGAGTAAGGTGATGCTCCTTTTTCAAGTCAAAGACCCCATTGTCACGATAAGGATTCAATACGATAGGAGTCATATATCCATCATTCTTATGAAACAAGCTATCCATCCAAACATAACCTTCTGCCAGAATTTCAGCCATAGCATCATTCAGAACATCTTTCAGAAGCAAGCAGCGTTCCCTTTTATAATCATTGGCGTTAAAAGCCTGCAAGCTATAATTGGTAACTATCGTATAGAAGAAGTTTTCCTTAGCCCATTTCACGAAATCAGCCATGAATACCTTCTCTGAGCTTACCATCCCGTCCTTGACAGCAGTCAAGGTAACAGAAGACTCATTGCCCATTTGGAATTCAACCTTATCTCCCAGACAAGAGATTTTAGCAAGCTGTCCGTTAACCACATAATAGAGTTCGGCATACAAGTCCTTGACATAATAGAGGTCATCTGCCGTTTTACGACGTTTTCCTCTATTCAGCAAGCAACTCAGGTTGTTGATTACTCTATAGATGATTTCGAACAAGGAAGACTTACCGCTACCATTCACCCCCACGATAGCCTCCACATTGATGCGACTGCCATAGAATCCTAGCAATGGATTCTCCTCTCTGAGCTCAACCTTGTTGCGATTAATCTCGCAACGCCCATTGAGTTTATAGAACTCATCACGCAGCCCCTTTTTCAAATTAGGAGAACAATTGGGGAGAATATGAATCACAGAAAGCGAGAATTCCTTAGGTGTTGCTTTTCCTTTTGATTCCATAAGATGTCCATATAGTTAAATTCCATACTCTCTATGTTAAACAACTAACACAACGTCCACACTATATATCAGAAAGTTAGCCATATAAGCTTTTTTGAATATAGTTTTCATTTCTTATTTGCAATTAAGTAACAACTTAGGATGTTTTTATTACCTCAGCATCCGTATCCGCATAACAGAACAGAAACTATGCTTATTTACCTTGTAAGAATACCAAAATCAATCACAAAAGACCACAATAAGCAAAGTTATTCTGTTATTAAAGTTACATGACTAATATTTAGTTCTTTAGGAATATTATGCTATTCTACTGTTTTTTGCAATAACATAAAAGTATTTCAGCCAATCTTTCTTCAAACTTACCTACAGTAAATTGATTTTTGAACTTCTTATATCCCAATTTACCCATTCTCATTCTTTCCTCTGGATGAATAAGAAGATATTCTATCTTATCAGCAAGAATATTGGCATTTCGCTTACTTACTATAAATCCAGTTTCACCTTCATCGACAATATCAGAAATACCACCTTCGTCAGTTGCTATACAAGGAAGAGCATGCTCCATAGCTTCAAGCAAGACGAACCCAAAAGCCTCATTCAATGTTGGGAAAATGAAAATATCAGCATTCTTAGAATGCTTTTTTTCCTCATTATACTTTTTCCCATGGAAATAAGCTAGAGTCAATCTTGCCCCCCACATTCATATTGCAAACTATCAGCGAATCGATTTTCAAATGAGTTTAGAGTGAAACTTTCTTTGAACTTCTTATACCCCATTTCTCCCATTCTCTTTCTCAATTCACTATCATCAAGAAGCTTAGATATACTTTCTACAAATGCATCTGTATTGCCAGGTTCACATATTAAACCATTTACTCTGTCTTGAACTTCAGCTGTAACACCACCTACATCAGAAGCTACGATTGGAAGTTTAAACTCCATAGCTTCCAAAATTACTAAAGGAAAGGCTTCATTCAGAGACGGAAAAACGAAAATATCAGATTTGCGATATTCTTCGTTTTTCTCTACCCCATATTTCTTGCCCAAATAAATAGCCATATCATTCAAACCTCTTTTCTCTACCTCCTCAGCAAAACGAGCAGCATCAATCTCTGCAGTTTCACCTCCAACAAAGTTACAAACAAAAGAATATCCCCTTTCCTTCAAAATCTTTAACGCATCAAGAAGTACTAATACTCCCTTATCAACTAGTAAATTAGATAAAAACAACAACTGAGGAATGACGTTATTTCGCTCAGAAGTTGGCTCTACATCTAAAGATTCAGGAATACCATTAGGACAAATAAATACATTTTCTCTCTTAACATACTTCTCAACATCCTGATATAATGCATCAGCCAATAGAATGACCTTAATATTCTTGAAGAATATGCGATATAGCTTATCATCAAGCCATTTGTCTTGACAAGTAGCCACACCCTTATTATGGTAATGCACTATCACCTTATATCCCAGGAGTTTGATAAGTTCTACAACCACAAAGTCTTTGTAAAAAGCTCCACCATGAGAGTTGGGAGTTACATATACCATTTGCGGATGAATGCCCAAAAGACTTTTCACAATTCTAACGAGTAGGCAAACGAATTTCCACAACTTCTTAATACCTCCCTTTCCAATATCTTGTAAACTCTTAGCAGTAGTAAGATTGATATAATAGCAATCAAACATTTCATTGATTAACTTACTGTCATGGATGTACTTCCCCATCATAGCAGCACCATGTACTGGTGGAGGCATGTGCATAATAAACAATATTTTCGACTTCATATTCATACAAATAATATCAAGTGTATCCACTTATAAACAATCATTTTATTATATACATTATTCTACTCCATATTCTCATCGGAATTGAATGATACCACAATGCTTGCTTGAATATTGACGGACAGAGCTTCACAACCGAAGGAAGATGAAAGCTTTTATGTTCTTTTGTCTCATTTAACTCAAACTTGAATCTACTGTATCGCTTGCAATTAGTTCCATCGCCACCAAAACCTTCATTATCAACAAGGCTCTTATTTGGTATAACGCTTAATCTGTTCTGCACGAATTGAGCATAACAAAAACGAATTGCCCAAGAATGATTCTTGCCTAACTTACAATCACGGAGCATCTTAAAGACATCAGAACCTTGACTCTTAATAAACGCTTTACGGTTAACTACAACAGAATCCCAATCATTCAACTTCCAATCCACCAAATTCCATCTATCTTTCCATGTTGCCCATCCCCAGGAAGATGAACGAGTGAAGAAATAAGCATCGTATGGATAATCAGCTGGAGTTTTAACCTTGCAACTATGACCGCAGACAGACATCACCTTTTGATTTTTCTCATAATAATCTAATCCTTGATTCATAAAGTTCAGGAAATTAGGCATCAAGACCAAGTCATCTTCCAGAACAATGACCTTACCATATTGGTTAATTACTTGACTTACCCCTCCAATAATAGAGTCGGCAAGTCCTTTATTTTTCTCGGAAAAAGTATAGTGGAGAGTTTTAAAGCCTTTAATTGACCTTACATACTCTCTCACTTCTTCTACTTTTTCCTTTTCTCCTGCTTTTCCTTCCCGTGGTCCATCCACAAAGACGAAAAGATCAGAGAACTTCGCCTCCTCATTATTCAGAAGCGAAGCTATCGTATTCTTTAGGGCATCAGGACGATTGAATCCAAACACCACTATTGGTGCATAAGCCATATCACAAATTATAGATTAAGTACATTTCCAAAACAGACTAATCTCTGCGGAAGATATCTCTAGTATAAACCTTATCCTTTACATCATCCAGACAAGCATCGTAGCGGTTGGCGATGATGGCATGGCTCTGTGCCTTGAAGGCTTCGAGGTTGTTCTCTACTCTACTACCAAAGAAGGTGCTACCCTCTTCCAAGGTTGGCTCATAGATGATGACTTCAGCACCCTTTGCCTTGATACGCTTCATGATTCCCTGGATGGCAGACTGGCGGAAGTTATCACTGTTTGACTTCATGGTCAAACGATAGACACCTATCACACAGTTATGCTCCTTGCTTGCATCATAGCTATTATCATCAGCATAGCTATAGTAACCTGCCTTCTGGAGAACAGCATCAGCGATATAGTCCTTACGAGTACGGTTGCTCTCTACGATTGCCTCAATCAGGTTCTCTGGAACATCGGCATAGTTTGCCAGGAGCTGCTTGGTATCCTTTGGCAGGCAATAACCTCCATAGCCGAAGCTTGGGTTGTTGTAATGGGTACCAATACGTGGGTCAAGGCCTACACCTTCAATGATAGCCTTGGTATCGAGTCCCTTTACCTCTGCGTATGTATCCAACTCATTGAAGTAGCTTACTCGGAGTGCCAGATAGGTATTGGCGAAGAGCTTGACTGCCTCTGCTTCCTTCATACCCATAAAGAGGGTATCGATGTTCTCCTTGATGGCACCTTCCTGCAAGAGTGCTGCAAAAGTCTTGGCTGCTTCTTTCAGCATCTCTACATCTGTCACAGCATTGATTGCCTCGTTCTCCTCTGCAAACTCAGGACGATCGATTACCTTTGGATAACCTACGATAATACGGCTTGGGTAAAGGTTGTCGTAGAGAGCCTTACTCTCACGAAGGAACTCCGGTGAAAAAAGCAGGTTGAACTTCTTCACTCCCTTCTTAGCATACTTCAAGTAGAGGTTACGGGTATAACCTACAGGGATGGTACTCTTGATGACCATCACTGCATCTGGATTTACTTCCAATACCAGGTCGATTACTTCTTCTACGTGGGTTGTATCGAAGTAGTTCTTCACTGGGTCATAGTTGGTTGGTGCAGCAATCACTACGAAGTCTGCATCAGCATAAGCTGACTTGCCATCGAGAGTTGCAGTCAACTTCAAAGGCTTTTCAGCCAAATACTTCTCAATATAATCGTCCTGGATTGGAGAAATCTTATTGTTGAGTTTCTCCACCTTCTCTGGGATTACATCTACTGCTGTTACATGATGGTGCTGAGATAACAGAGTTGCTATACTCAGACCTACGTAGCCTGTTCCGGCTACTGCTACTTTAATATCTTTAAAATCATTCATAATGATATTGTGTTTATTTTCTATTATTCCAAAGTTTAGGACACAAGCATCTCACATAGATTGTTACATAATGTAAACAAGCCGTAACAAGACCTACATGTCTTTTTTCCAAATGGAAAGTCTCCTTTGGAGGCATGCCATTTGGTCTATTAAGCATCTTCCAGCGTTGAGCCAGTGGTACTTCGGGATTACACCACTTATCAAGTGTAGGATGTGCATCACATTCACCCAAGGCTTCGCCAGCTTGATAAATATCAACACCTACCTTTTTGGCTCTCAAGCCATAATCGAAATCACCCTTACTATGAGTAAAGTATGGATCTAGATTGCCAAGCGCCTGGTAAACAACTTGAGGTATTAACACGATGTTGCCATTAAAGTGATTTACTTTTACCAATCTACCATTAGGGGTTGGAATCTTACCATCTTTTAATCTGCCACCATAAGTTATTTTGGAATGTTCTGTTGATTCTGTAGCGCCAACGATAATTGCCTTTTCTTTTGTTTCAAGAGCCGCCTCAATAAGCACTTTCAACATATTATCATAAACAAAGGTATCATCGTTGAGCCACAAATAGAAATCATAGTCCCTAGTCTTTGCTGCTGCGTCCCATGCTGTCCACATTCCACGATTCCAGAACAAATCACCTTTAGCATGTATAATATTGACTTGTGGGAATTGCTCCGCTACTGCCTCAGGAGTACCATCAGTACATCCGTCATTAGTAAGATACACATCCACCTGATAACCATCCAATGGCAACAAGTTATATAGCCTTTTCAAGCTTTGTAAAGTTTTGTCCTTGCGATTAAATACCGTGAGGAGTACTGCTATAGATTTCATTGTATATTACTTTTTTTTATTATCTTTGCATAGAAATTCAACATCAGGGTGTGGAATAAGACCGA
>ERZ791702.319-NODE-319-length-24860-cov-3.75827_pt1 | contig 24860 bp, 16 predicted proteins | sample MGYA00510050_ERZ791702 | MGnify/ENA primary metagenome ERZ791702 (study PRJEB30046, sample SAMN00715230) | human gut metagenome | study: EMG produced TPA metagenomics assembly of the A metagenome-wide association study of gut microbiota in type 2... | reverse complement strand
AAACTATATCCTTTTGAAGCGTCCTGTTCAGGATCATCGAAAGAAAACGCAAGTCCTTCAACACCAAATACAATGTATTCCATTGGGTTGTTTGGAAGTGTTTTTTCAGTGTGTTCTACATAAGGATTAATGATCATTAAATCATCTGTTTTCATAGAAACTTTTTCATCTTCTATATAGAAGATACCCTCACCGTGCAAAACATAGAAGAGTTCTGAGAACTGATGTGTGTGCGGTAGAGAGTTCCAGTCACCTTCGTATTTAGAAATAGAAATATAGCGAAGACTAAAATCGTCGCGACTGCTCGTGGCGGAGCCAAGGTTGATAAATTCATTACTCATAAGTGCATATCCTCTTCGGTTAAGTTATAGTTTGTATGGGCCTTCTCAATTGATTAAATTTTATATAAAATATATGAAAAAGCAATAATTTTAAAGTGAATTCGTAAAAAAGACGAAAAAATAATATAACAATTCTATATATTAAACATATTATACATAAAAATAATAAGAAAAACAGTATTTTAGTAATAAAAAAGCAAAAAATATAACAAACCGAGCAACAATGAAATTGATATCCATTGGTGAAAACGTTATACTTTAGTCGTGAGATAAGTAAGAATAAAAGTTATTTGGAGGGGAACATATTGATGACGGGAAGATTGACGCTGCCGACAGATGCAGATGTTATTGACGAGACATTACGATTAAAGAATCTCTTGGGAGCAGATGCGTTGAGAGATTGTGACGGAACAGAGATGCCAGAAGAACTTCTGTCAGAGCCGGTTAAGAAATACGCTACTTATTATACAACAAGAAAAGATAATGAGTGGGCAAGTGCCAATCCGGAAGAAATTCAGCAGGAATATTTGATCAGTAACCGTGTGACAGCAAGAGGCGAAACACTTCGTATTCGCTTAATGGAAGGATTTCACACAGAGCAGCTGAAAGTAAATACGTTAGATGATCCAAAACGTTGGTGGGAAGTGATCGACCGTACAACAGGAGAGATTGTTCCTACAGATAAATGGGAGTTTGATGAAGCTTCAGGAGAGGTTGAGATTCAGACAAAATCATATCATGAATATACAGTAAGCTTTCTGGCATTCCTTATTTGGGATCCGGTACATATGTACAATTTCATTACGAATGATTGGCAGGATACACCACATCAGTTAACATATGATGTGAGACAGCCGAAGACACAGAAGTATGTAAAGGAAAAGCTGAAAAGATGGTGTGAAGAGAATCCGAATATAGATGTTGTTCGATTTACAACATTTTTCCATCAGTTCACATTAACATTTGATGATCAGAAGAGAGAAAAGTACGTTGAGTGGTTCGGATACAGTGCAAGTGTAAGCCCATATATTTTAGAGAAGTTTGAGAAATGGGCAGGATATAAATTCCGTCCGGAATTTATCGTAGATCAGGGATATCACAACAGTATGTTCCGCGTACCGAGCAAAGAATTCCGTGACTTTATTGAATTCCAGCAGATTGAAGTTTGTGCACTCGCTAAAGAGCTGGTTGATATCGTTCACTCTTATGGCAAGGAAGCTATGATGTTCCTTGGAGATCACTGGATCGGAACAGAGCCTTATGGTAAATACTTTGCAGGCATCGGACTTGATGCAGTTGTAGGTTCTGTTGGAAGTGGTGTGACACTTCGTATGATTTCTGATATCAAAGGCGTTGATTATACAGAGGGACGTCTCTTACCATACTTCTTCCCAGATGTATTCTGCGAAGGCGGAGATCCGATCGGAGAAGCAAGAGACAACTGGAGAAAAGCAAGACGTGCTCTTCTTCGTTCACCATTAGACAGAATCGGATACGGCGGATACTTAAAACTTGCCAGTAACTGGCCGGGATTCATTGATGAGATCCAGAAAGTTGTTACAGAGTTCCGTCAGATTCATGAGAATATGCAGGGAACACCTTCCTATGTAGCACCATTTAAGGTTGCAATCCTCAACTGTTGGGGAGGACTGAGAAAGTGGATGTCTAATCAGGTACATCACGCAATTTGGCACAGAGAGACTTATTCAGCAGAAGGTGTGCTTGAGTGCTTAAGTGGTATGCCATTCGAAGTTGAATTCATCTCCTTTGATGACGTGAAGAAAGGTATTCCGGAAGACATTGGAGTAATCATCAATGTAGGTGATGCATATACAGCATTTAGTGGAGCTGAAAACTGGATCGATGAAGAAGTTGTAACAAATATTCGTCGCTTTGTTGACGAGGGAGGCGGATTCATCGGAGTTGGTGAACCGACAGCATATCAGCATCAGGGAAGATTCTTCCAGCTGTCAGATGTACTTGGCGTAGATCGTGAGATGTGTTTCTCACTTAATACAGATAAGTATAATGAATTAGATGCAAACCACTTTATTTTAGAGGATATTGAAGGTAAAATAGATTTTGGTGAGGGAACAAGCCGTGTCTATGCACAGGGCAAGAATTACCAGATCCTTGCAATGGATGGAGAGTACAGCCAGATGGTTGTTAATGAATATGGAAAAGGACATAGCGTATACTTTGCAGGTCTTCCATATTCTCCACAGAACTGCAGAATTCTTCTTCGTGCTATTTACTATGCAGCAGGCATGGAAAAAGAGATGAAGCATTACTATGTAACAAATGTTGATACAGAAGTAACTGTATTCCCGAAGAGTAAGAAGATCGCAGTTATTAATAACTCATCAGAAGCGCGACACACAGATGTATATATCAATGGCAACTGTGTATATGAACTGGATTTAGAGCCAGGCGAGATGCGTTGGGTAGATGATGTTGAATAAAGATAACTTATGAAACGCAAGGAATGCATTTCATATTTTATAAAGCAGTACTTTTAAATGTATAAGGAGGACAAAAACTATGAAAAAGAAAGTATTGAGCGCACTTTTAGTAGCAGCAATGTCAGTATCTGTACTTGCAGGATGCGGAAGCAAAGCTGACAACAACACTGATGCAAAGAATGATGCATCACAGGAAAACACACTGAGCGTATGGTGCTGGGATCCTAACTTCAACGTTTATGCAATGAAACAGGCAGAGGCAATCTACCAGAAAGATCACCCGGATTTCAAACTGGATATTCAGGAAAAAGTATATTCAGATATTGAGACAGCTCTGATCACAGCAGCTGAAGCTGATGATTACAGCACATTGCCGGACATCTTCCTGATGCAGGATTACTCTTTCCACAAAAACGTTGCAAACTATTCAGGAATCTTTACAGAACTGACAGATTCAGGAATTGATTTTTCAAATTTCTCAGCAGGAAAGTTAGCTGACTCTACAGTAGATGGAAAGAACTATGGTGTACCATTTGATAACGGTGCTACAATCATGGCAATCCGTAAAGACATGGTTGAGGCAGCTGGTCTTACAGTAGATGACTTCAAAGACACAACATGGTCAGACTTCATCGAAAAAGCTAAAAAAGTAGTTGAGACAAACAATGTTCCAATGCTTACAAGCTCAGGCGGATCTGAGATCATCATCGAGATGCTTCAGTCTGCAGGTGCTTCTCCGATGGTAGACGGAAAAGTTGACTTAGTTAATAACAAAGCTCTTAAGAAAGCAATCGAGACATACAAACAGCTCATCGACGAAGGAATCATGGTTGATTACACTGACTGGGATCAGTACATCGCTTCTATGAACAAGGGAACAGCAGCTGGTGTTATCCAGGGATGCTGGATCATGTCTTCAATTCAGGCAGCTGACGATCAGGCTGGAAAATGGTCTATCGTAAACATGCCTAAACTTGATGATGTTGAGGGTGCTACAAACTACGCAAACTGTGGTGGAGCAAGCTGGGCAGTATCTTCTAACTGCAAGAACACAGACCTTGCATATGACTTCCTTAAGACAACATTCGGTGGAAGCGTAGAGTTATATGATGATCTTCTTCCAAACGCTGGAGCAATCGCAAGTTACTTACCGGCTGCTGAGTCTAAAGTTTACAATGAGACATCTGATTTCTACGCTGGACAGGCTGTATACAAAGACATCGTAGACTTCGCTGGAAAGGTTCCTGGAATCGATTATGGCGCATACTACTCAGATGTTAGAAGTGCATTAACAGATGCAATCACAAATGTTGTTCAGAATGGCGCTGACATTGACAGCGAGATCAAGAACGCTCAGGATACAGTAGAATTTAATGTTGGTGAGTAATCATCAAAGATTAGAAACAGAACGTACCGGGAGTGCAGTATTGCGTTCCCGGTTCTGTTTTAGGAGAAAAAAATGGGAAAAAAGAAAACAAAATTGACATTAGAAAAAAAGTATAATCTTACCGGATGGGCGTTTTTGCTTCCAGCAGCTATTTTAATTTTTGTGTTTTGTTTTTATCCAATGGCACAGGCAATCCTGCTTTCTTTTAGAAAAACAGGGGGAGTGTTTACCGGGGTATCGAATTATACCAGAGTTTTCCAGGATAAAACATTTCAACAGTGCTTGTTTAATACGTTCTTTTACTTTTTGATCCAGGTGCCGATCATGCTTGTTCTTGCCTTGATCCTGGCACAGCTTTTGAATAGTCCAAAGATCAGATGTAAAGGTCTTTTCCGTACATTGATCTTCCTTCCGTGTGCAACATCACTTGTATCTTACTCTATGATCTTCAAGTCCTTGTTTGCTCCGGACGGAGTTGTGAACAGAGTTCTTACAGGAATTGGATTATCCTCTGTCGACTGGTTCCAGAGTACATGGCCGGCTCGTTGGGTAATTGTTATAGCTTTGATCTGGAGATGGACAGGTTACAATATGGTATTCTATCTTGCAGGATTACAGAATATTGATTATTCCGTATATGAAGCAAGTTATATCGATGGAGCAACACCATTTAAACAGTTTATAAAGATTACAATTCCGCTTCTGAAGCCAACAATCCTTATGACAGCAATTATGTCAACTTCAGGAACACTTCAGTTGTTTGATGAGTCTATGAACCTGACAGCAGGTGGACCTGGTAAGTCAACCATGACATTGGCACACTACATCTACAATATTTCCTTTGTAGAGACACCGAAATTTAATTATGCAGCAGCATTGTCTGTATGTATTCTTATAATGGTAGCAATTCTGTCTGCAATTCAGATGAAAGTAGGTGACAAACGTGACTAAATTGAAATCAATAGTTTCTTATGCAGTGTTGATTATTGCAAGCTTTCTGTCTGCATTTCCACTGTATTACATGCTTTGCGGAGCAACAAACTCAAGTATTGATGTCGTAAGAGGTAAACTCTATCCGGGTACTCACTTGATAGAGAACTTTAAGACACTGGTAGGCATGCAGAATCTTGGGCTTGCAATGTATAACTCATTCCGAAATGCGATCATCATTACAGTTGTAGCACTGCTTGTGTGTTCAATCGCCGGATATGGATTCGAGATTTATCATGACAAAGGAAAAGATACTTTAATGAGTATTCTTCTTCTTGCAATGATGCTTCCTTTCGTAGCCATTATGATTCCGCTGTTTAAGATGTTTACTTCATGGGGACTGGTTAATACATGGATCGCGCTTGCGCTTCCGACAATTTCCACTCCGTTTATGATCATGCTGTTTAGACAGGCAGCTCGTTCTTTCCCGCATGATATTATCGAAGCAGCAAGACTTGAGGGATTAAACGAATTTCAGATCTTCTTTAAGATGTTTATCCCGGTTATGAAATCTACTTATGGAGCAGCTATGACGGTAACATTCATGAGTGCATGGAATAACTATTTATGGCCAACGATCATTTTACAGGACAGCAAAGCGATCACTATGCCGATGCTTGTAGCGAACCTGAAGAGTGGTTATAGTGTTGACTATGGTATGCTGATGCTTGGTGTATTGATTTGTACACTTCCGACTGCAATTATCTTCCTGTGCTTACAGAAGAGCTTTGCAAACGGAATTACAGGAGCGGTAAAATAATGCAGCAAAAGTATTGTATAAAACAGGAATGTTTAAGGAAGGCGCAAGGTGCCTTCCTTTTAGCACATAAAATGGGATTGCTTGAGGATCCTTCTATGGAGGGACTTGAAGCAAGAAGACAGAATCATAATGAAAAGCTGAAGATGATGGAGCAGGAGGAGAAGCTGTTCTATGGACCACGTTATTTTTCAGCACCGGCGTATTTGCAGTATGAGCTGACAAGACTGAAACTGGATTTTGTCCAGCCAAGTGAGGCGGTTCGAAGCACAGGTCTGTGTCCGGATGTCACAGAGCAGGAGAAGAAAGAATTTTACGAAAAAAATATGGATTTATTCGGTCGATATTTCGGAGATCTCTTTACTTATGAAGAGGTAGAACAGATTATTGAAAAAAGATTACGGGAGGATGCATATGACAAGCTTATCGAAGACGTATTACGTGAGTTCGAAGACAGGAAATGATTCGAACGATGGACTGACAGGCGAAAGTGCATTCGCAAGTCTTTTTGCAATCAATCAGAGAAGTCTGCAGCCGGGAGATCATGTATTACTTGAGCGTGGGAGCATCTTTTGCGGACAGTATCTTCAGGTAACAGATAGCGGAAGAGAAGATGCACCGGTCGTGATCGGAGCTTATGGAGAAGGCGATGCACCGCGTATTGAGGCTTGCGGGCAGGGAATCTGGTATCAGAATTATGGAGCCCCATTAGATTCACCAACTCATGTATATCGCGGGTATGTATCTTCCGCAGTTCTGCTGTATGATGCAGAATATATCATCGTAGAAGATCTGGAGATCACAAACGAAGCAGACAAAATTATCGGCGAGTACTATTCTCTTGGAGATAAGATGAACCGCACAGGTGTTGCTGTTGTAGCTAAAGACAAAGGTGTACGACACGGTATTACATTGCGTAATCTGCTGATCCATGATGTGAATGGTAATGTATATGATAAGCACATGAATAACGGTGGTATCTATATGACGGCACTTCGTCCGGAGAACGAAGAACTGACCGGAGTGGCACGCTATAAAGATGTCACAGTTGAGGGGTGCTTTGTGTATCAGGTGAGCCGCTGGGGAATCGCTGTTGGTTATACTTATGCACATGACAAGTTCCAGGGAGCAGAGCTTGATGAGGAAATCTTCCTGAAATATGGTCACGAAAATATGCTGATCCGCGATAATTATGTAAAGGCAGCAGGTGGTGACGGCATTACATCGATGTATGCACTTCGTCCACTCATAGAGCACAATATGACAGATTCCATCGCCTGTGAGATCAATGATCGGATCTATAGCGAGCCGGGTAATCGACTGGGAAAGGTGGCAGCAGCTATCTGGCCTTGGAAGTGTAAGGATGCGTTGTTCCGATATAATGAAGGCGCTGATACAAGACTGAATCAAGACGGTATGGCATATGATGCAGATTCCGGTGACGGAACAATTTATGAGTATAATTACAGCAGACAGAACGAAGGCGGATGTGTGATGTTCTGTTTGCAGGAATCAATTCATAATACGTTCCGTAACAATGTCAGCTTTGATGACCTTGGAGGAACGATCAGTCCGGCAGAGAACCCGGATGCACTGATCAAAGATAATACTTTCTATGTAAGAAAAGGCGTTCCATTCGTTCGTAAAAATATGGATGGCGGTAATTATACATTAGAGAAGAATCAGATTGTTGATTTGGAAAACTAAAAATTCAATGCTAAAAAGGCTATGAAAAAATCATTTTTTCATGGTCTTTTTTAATGGAAATAAATAAAAAAGAAATTTCTGTTTAGTTCCGAATTAGACAAAAATGGCATGAAAATCAACTAAAAAAAACGAGCCGAAAAAAAACCAGATTGCTATAATGAAGTTAATGTGGATAAAAAGAATCTATGTGAAGATAAAACAAAAATTCAAATAGGAAGGGCGCAGGATTTATGAAGAATCGAAAGAAGCAATTCCTAAAGCTTGGAATCATTCTATTGGCGATTGCTGTTACAGGAACTGTTGCCGGAATCATTCAATATAAAAAGGCAAATCAATTCGATCTTACTGTTGCGGAACACGTAATTAGTAAAGAAGAGTATCTGAACTGTATGAAGGCAGTTGAATATGATACAAAGATACAGATTCAGCAGGAGTATGGCGCTATATATGAAGATGACTTCTGGAAAAAACAGTATGATGGAAAACACGGGTATGAAATTCTGGCGGATAATACAGTAGAAGAGTTGAAACACATTCATGCTGTTTACGATCTTGCAAAAGAACAGGGAGATATCACAGACAGTAGTTATGAAGCACTGGAAAAACGCTGGAAAGATGAAAATGCAGAGCGAAGTAAGAAAGTAGAAAAAGGCGAAGTAATCTACGGGCTTAAAGAATATACGTTTCAGCTTTATCTGGATTATGAAATCAGCACGTTAAAAGAAAAGTACTGTAACGATACCAATCGTGAAGGTATGAAACTGACAGAAGATGAAATACAGGAACACTATCAAAGTCGAGAGTGGATCTTTGGAGACAGCGATGAAAATGCAGACCTTGAGATGGCAAGGATCGCGGTCGAAAGAGAACTGCGTGAGCAGAAGTATGATGATATGATCACGCAGCGTGAAACAGATTCTCAGGTGGCAGGTAACATGGAGAATGTAAACCGATTAACCTTGAAGAATATACAATAATGGAGGGAGAAAAGCTATGAAGAAAAAATGGATGAGTCGTACGCTGGCTCTTGCGCTTGCTGGAACAACAGTTGCATCAATGATGCCGACAGTTCCGGTTAATGCAAAGGAGTCTGCTGCGACAGGAACAACCTATTACGTTGATTCAAAAGGTGGAAACGACAGTAATGATGGAACTTCTGAAAGCAAGGCATTCAAAACACTTGATAAGGTGAATGGCCTTAACCTTGAGCCGGGAGACACTGTTCTTCTGAAAAAGGGATCTGTATTTGAGGATCAGGCTCTTAAGTTCACAAAAGAGGACAGCGGTACTGCAGAAGCACCGGTAAAAGTATCTACCTATGGAGAGGGAAAAAGACCACAGATCAATACAAATGGTCATGGACAGTGGGAGCTGAATTATGGTAATCCGCTGGATAACCAGAACCATAAATGGAAAGGTACTGTTTCTTCCAGTATTTTAATTGAAGATGCTGAATACCTTGAGATCGAAGGTCTGGAGCTGACAAATGACAGAGAGAGTTCCACAGATACTGAAAAAGATAAAAAGTATAATGATGCAGATGCAATGGACAGAACCGGTGTTGCCGGAGTTGCAAAAGATAATGGAACTGTAGATCATATCGTATTAAATGATCTTTATATCCATGATGTAACAGGAAACGTTTATAACAAGCATATGACAAACGGTGGTATTTACTTCATCGTTGCAAAACCAACGAATGAAGGCGAAACCGGAATCGCAAGATACAATGATATCCAGATCAGAAACTGTTCTCTGGATACTGTAAACCGTTGGGGAATTGCAGTCGGATATACCTATCAGTGGAGGCAATTCACAACTGGTGCACTGTCAGATGCAACAATGGCAAAATATGGTTCCTCCAATGTAGTCATCGAGAACAACTACCTGAACCATGTGGGTGGAGATGCAATCACAACCATGTATCTTGACAGACCATTGATTCAGTACAATGTATCCGAGAATGCAGCTGAACAGATTAATACAAAAGACTACTCAAAGAATCAGCCAAGTCTTGATGCAAATGGTAATCCAAACGGTACACAGGGCGTTGGTGCAGGACGAGTGGCAGCCGGTATCTGGCCATGGAAATGTAAAAATGCGATTTTCCAGTATAATGAATGTTTTAAAACATTGAATGCCGCAAGTGGTAACGGCGACGGACAGCCTTGGGATGCTGACTATGGTGACGGAACAAACTACCAGTACAACTACAGCCATGGAAATACCGCAAGTACGATCATGTTCTGTGGACCGGAGTCTGTTAACAATACATTCCGTTATAATATCAGTCAGAATGAAGATATGGGACCTCTGGATCCGGCAGGTAACTCCGGAAATTGTCAGGTTTACAACAATACGTTCTATATCAAAGAAGGTCTTAATACCATCTGGCACAGAAGTCATGGCAATGGCGGTCCTGTAGATATGGAAAATAATATTTTCTACTTCGCAGGTAATACACAGGCTACAGTAAACAACTGGAATCCTAGCGGAAATAAGACCTTCAGCAATAACTTATTTTACAACGTAAGCACCTATCCGAATGATGCAAATGCTGTAAAAGTGAATGCAGGGACAGAAGTACTTGTGAATCCAGGTTCTGGTCCGGATTCTGTAGCAGTAGACAAAGCAGCAAGAAAACACGAAAATCCAACTGAAAAAACAGTATTTGATGGATACAAACTTGCAGAAAACTCTCCTGCAATCAATAAGGGTAAAGTAGTGGTTGACAGAAATGGTTATACGATCGATCACGACTTCTTCGGACATGCGATCACAGCAGTACCGGAGATCGGAGCAGCAGAGAGTGATGTAGTAGCAGACACTCTTATCCTGAGATCTAACGTATATAAAGTTGATGGAACAAACGTAAGTGAGCTTCCGAAGAATACGACAGTAGATGCATTTCTTAAAAATATCATCGTAGATACAGGCGTCAAAGTTACTGTTAAAGACGGTGAGAAAGTACTTGAAGGAACAGATGTTGTAAAGGGAGGAGCAACAATTGTTCTTTCATATGAAGGAAAAACAGATGTAACGTATACAGTCGTTGCAAGTTCTGATAAAGAACTGAAAGCTTCTTACTATGAAGTGAGAGGAACAGAGGTACAAGTTCCTTATACAGAGAAAAATCCAACAACAGTGAAGGAATTGAAGGCGAATCTTACGGTAGCTGATACAGCAACTGTTTCTGTAGTAAATGCTGAAAAAGAACTGGCAGATAAGGATGCAGTAGCAGACGGAATGACACTTCGTATCACAGCGGAAGATGGAACTACGAATGACTATGCGATCAAGCAGAAAAATGAATACAACTGGACGAAGGATTTTATAAACGGACAGCAGGGAAATGTCTGGTTCGGACAGATGAAGGACGGATCCGGTGACTGGGCGAATATGACATCTGTTGATAAAGATGGCTGGCCAAACTGGGCTACTCATACATATTATGGACCTGGTATTGATGATGATCAGCATGTAACTACAGCAAGCAGTCCAGACAAACACGGTTTACTTTCTGCACCGCCAAGCACAAATATCTCAACAGCAATGGCATACAGAGTACCTAAGAGCGGAACAGTATCATTCAAAGTTAGAGATGGAGAGCCATATCTTCGTCAGTCTCCGAACGAAGGCGGAACAGTTACCTTAAGCCTCTATGTAAATGGAACAGAGAAGAAGAACTTGACACTTGAAACCAGTAAAAAGAAAGAAGGAAACTGGGAAAAGGCAGAAGAAATCGAAGTGACTCGGGGTGACATCATCCGTGTAGTAGCAAAATGTAACGGAAACCCAAGCAAACCATCTGCTCATATTACACCGATTATTACTTACGTAGATAAAGCTGCTGCAGATAAAGAAGCCCCAACAGTTCCGGCAGATGTGAAAGCATCTGAGATTGCTCATACAGGAGCAAAGCTCACTTGGACAGCATCTAAAGATAACGTAGAAGTAGCCGGATACAATGTATACCTGAACGATGAGAAAGTAAATGATGAACTTATCACAGGAACAGAGTATGATCTGGCAGCCCTTACAGCAAATACTGAGTACAACGTAACAGTAACAGCAGTGGATGCTGCAGGAAATGAGTCTGAAAAATCAGAAGCAGCGACATTTACAACACTGAAGGAAGCAGACCTTACAGAACTTACAACAACGATTACTGAGGCAGAAAAAGTTCTTACAGCAGAAGACAAAGATAAATATTCTGAAGCAGCTCTTGTAGAACTTAAGGAACTTGTAGAAGCAGGAAAGCAGTTAACAGCAACATCTACTCAGGAAGCTGTAGATGCGAAGAAAGATGAGATCCAAGCAAAACTTGCTGACATCCAGACACAGTTTACAATCACAGCAACAGCAGGTGAAGGCGGAAAGATTGAACTGAAAGACGAGATCAAAGAGAAAGCAAAAGACGAAACAAGTTACGAAACAAAAGCTTATAAGGGAACATCCAAAGTGTTCACAATCACTCCTGACAAGGGATATCATATTGAAAGTATTACAGTGGATGAGACAGACGTAAAAGATATTGTAAAAGAGTATACTTTCAAAGATATAACAGAAGACCACACAATTGCTGTAACATTTGCAAAAGATGGACTTACAGTAGCAAAAGAAAACCTGCTTGCAACAATTAATACAGCAAAAGAAAAACTTGCAGAGAAAGATGCTTATACTCCAGAATCTGTAAAAGAACTTGAAGAAGCTGTAGAAGCTGCACAGAAAGTTTATGATAAGGAAGATTCTACTAAGGAAGAAGTAGACGCAGCAGAGAAAGCAGTCCAGGAAGCACAGAAGGCTCTTGTTAAGAAAGAGACACCGAAGCCGGAAGCACCTGTTAAGAAAGATGAACTGAAAGCTGCAGTAGAAGATGCAACAAAGGTTGTAGGAGATAAAGAGCAGTATACAGAAGAGTCTCTTGCAGCACTTCAGTCAGCAATTGATAAAGCGAATGCAGTACTGGATAATCCAGAAGCAACACAGGCTGAGATCGACGCAGCAGTGAAAGCTGTAAAAGAAGCAAAAGAAGCCCTGAAAGTAAAAGAAGACAAGAAAGACGACAACAATAAGGGCGACGACAGCAATAAGGGTGACAATAAGAAGGATGATGGCAACAGCGGAGCATCCAACAATGGTTCATCTAATGGCGGATCAAACAATAACGGATCATCCAATACAGGATCTACAAATACCGGATCAGGCAACAAGGGTACTACAAGTACTGGAAGTACTACATCACATGCAGTTAAGACTGGAGATACAACAAATGTAGTAACCTGGTTGTTTGCATTAGCAGCATCTGCAGCTGCAGGACTGGGTGTAGTAAAACGTAAAAAAGAGGATTAAGAAATTTATAACCTCGACTTTAAAAGAGGAAAGAATTAGTTAGATCAGGTGGGAATCAGGAGTTACTGATTCCTACCCATAATGATAACGAGGAGGAACGAAATGAGGAAAAAGACCGTATCAATGTTTATGGGCCTTGTTCTTGGAGTGACAACTGTATTTAGTTCAATTGGACCGGCAGTTGTTACTGTATCAGCTGCTGAAAGCGGAGTGACAGATTCTGACTGTACTGATAAGAGTACAAAAGAACCAGAATCAGATAAAGTTGTACCGGATGCGAACCAGTACAAATATCAGAAAGATGAACTGGCAGCATTCTGCCACTTCGGTCCGAATACGTTCAATGAAATTGAGTGGGGAGAGCATTACGGAGATAAGAAGCCGAGTGAAATCTTTAGGTTGAATCAGAAATTTGATGCAGAAACCATGGTGAGCACATTAAAGAGTGCAGGATTTAAGAAACTTATTATAACAGCGAAGCATCATGATGGTTTCTGTATCTGGCCGAGTGAATATACAGACTATGATGCAGAGGCAGCAGGGTATAAAGGAGATATTCTTGAGGAGATATCTACTGCGTGTACAAAACATGGTATGGACATGGGACTTTATCTGTCTCCGTGGGATATTCATGAGCCATCTTACGGATATAAAGATGCGAACGGAAACCCAACAACACCAGACAAAGATGTAAAGGATTATAATGAGTATTATAACAATCAGTTAAAAGAAATCCTCGGAAATGAAAAGTATGGAAACAAAGGACGTTTTGTTGAAGTATGGATGGATGGAGCCAAAGGAAGCGGTGCCAATGCACAGGAGTATGACTTTAATACGTGGTTTAAAACAATCCAAAATTATGAAGGAAAAGAAGTAGCAGGTAATTCAGCAGACTGTATGTTATTCGGAGCTCAGGCATATACAACCGTTCGCTGGATTGGAAATGAAGACGGTGTAGCTTTTGAGGATACCTGGGCAAAGTCAAATGTCAATTATAAAAATAATACTATTGACAGCAATGGAAGTACACCTTATTCCAAAGGATATGAAACTGGTAATAAATGGACAGTTCCGGAGTGTGACGGACGTATTACATCCGGATGGTTCTGGGGAACCAAAAAGAACACTCCGAAGACAATTACACAGCTTGCTAACATGTACTTTGATTCGGTAGGACATAATGCAACCATGCTTCTGAATGTACCGCCGAATAATCAGGGTACAGTGGATAAGCCAATTCTCGACAGAGTGACAGAATTTGGACAGAATGTGGAAGAAACTTTCAGAAAGAATCTGGCAAAGAATGCAACAATTGAGGCATCTAATGTTCGTGGAAATGATATAGCATTCAAACCAGGAAATGTAGTAGATGATAAAGATGAAACATACTGGACAACAGAGGATGGAACAAAAGAAGGAAGCCTGACGATTAAGTGGGACAAAGCTAAGAAGTTCGATGTGGTTTCTATTGAAGAAGCAATTCAGAAAGGACAGCACATCAACAGCTATAAAGTTGAGTACAAAGCGTCTGACGATGCACAGTGGCAGACACTGAAAAGTGGAGTAACTGTTGGGGCAAAGAGACTGGTTAGAACAGCTCCGGTATCAGCAACTCAGGTGAAAATCACAGTAGGAACAACCAATGGAAAAGTTCCGATGTTGAGTGAAGTTGGTGTATACAAAGCAAGTGAAGGATTCCAGCTGGCAGGAGCAGCGCCGGAAGGAATGGATACAACAAGTGTTAATGAGACAAGTAAGTTTACATTTAGCCCCACAGGATGGAATCCTCAGACAGGAAGCCAGTACATCAACGGACAGAATACATGGTCCAATAAAGCGAATGCAGAATTTACTTTTAAATTCCACGGAACAAAAGCATATCTGATGGGTACAACAGATCCAGGTCATGGTCAAGCGGATGTTTATATTGATGATAAGCTAGTAGAAACAATTAATACACATGCAGAAAGCAGATCCACAGGAGCAAAAATCTTCGAATCTGAAGATCTGACAGATGCTGATCATACATTAAGACTTGTAGCAAAGACAGATGCTGCAATCGGTGTAGAAGCGGCTTACGTAATCAACAACGGTGGCGTAGGAATGATCGAGCTTGAAAAAGATGCATATACGATGAACGAAAAAGAAGAGCTGACAGTTAAAGTAAAACGTGTCGGTGGATCAAATGGAAAGCTTACAGCTAAGATCCAGCCAAACCCGGGAAGTGCTATTCAGAATGACTTTAATACAGAATATGCTCCGGATGTTATATTTGAAGCCGGAGAAACAGAAAAGAGTGTTGTCGCAGCAAAGACCAAACAGAATACCGCTATAACTGGTGACCGTGTATTCTCAATTGAGCTGACAGAAAAAACACCGAAGAATGCAATTATCGGATTTAACGGTTCTGCAAGAATCACAATCAAAGATGCAGATGGAATTACAAAAGATAAACTTCAGACATTGGTTACGAATTCAGCGGCGTTGGAAGAACATCTTTATTCAGAAGGATGGGACGCATTTGCTAAAGCACTGAAGACAGCTCAGGAAGTAGTGGAAAATGAGAGTGCAACAGATGCAACAATCAGAAGCGCATACACAGAATTAGATAAAGCAAAAGCTGCACTTAAGGTTCGTGAAAAGTATACAGAGAATGATCGTTTCAACTTCCCATGGAGAGCAGAAACAAGTGCTAAGCTGGAAGCGGAATTTGCGACAGAGTTAAAGGATGATCCAACCTCTGATGCTCAGTACCCAATGAAGATTGATGCTAAAAGCGATGCAAGTAATGGAAAATTTGTCACAGATATGGCAGCAAATGATGTTCTGAAATATGCCTATCATGCAGACAAGGCTGGTACTTATCAGGTGGTTATGAGATACCGTAGTGGTTCTGCCGAAAATGCGAAAAATAGTATCAAGATTACAGAAGCAAAAGGAAAGATTAAAGACCAAGAAGTTATAGTTGATCCAAAGAAAGAAAATGATAATGTTGTTTTTGGAACTGTAACATTTGATATCGAAGTAGTAAAACCTGGAGATGGCATGATTGTTATCACACCACCAGAAAAGAGAGATGGACTAGATGGTAAAGGTCCTGGAATCGACTACTTCATTATCAGCCCGAAGAATGTTGTATTAGACAAATTTGCCATCACAGCTACAGCAGGTAAAGGTGGAACTATCACAACAGAAGACCTTACAGATGGTAAAATAACAGAAGGCGAAAGCGCAACATTTACAATTACTCCGAATTCAGGATATGAAATCGCAGATGTAAAAGTTGATGGAAATTCCGTAGGAAAGAAAACTTCTTACACATTTAGTGATGTGAATAAAGCACATAAAATTGAGGCAACATTTGCATTTGCAAATTATACAGCAGAAAATCCATTTGTATTCCCAGAAACAAAGGGAGTAACAAGCACACTGGAAGCAGAACATGCTACAGAATTGATTAATAGCAATGATTCAGATTCTGATCCGAACTGGCCGCTTACAATTACTTCTGAGGGCTGGGCAAGTAATGGAAAATTCCTGAACTGTATGGCATACAAAGATTATGCTAAGTACGCTTATACAGCAAACGTTCCTGGAATTTATAAAGTAACAGGTACTTATCGTGCAGGAGCACTGAATAAACTTGCATTTTCTGAGGAAGGAAGTAAGATTGAGGCAGCGCAGGTAGAATGTCCGTCAACAAAAGAAGGTAACAACTTAACTGTGAAGACATTCGAACTTAACATTGAAGTAAAAACTGCAGGAGCAGGAACTTTGGTTCTTACAGCACCGGACACAAACAAAGCTCCACAGCTTGATAAACTGGATATTCAATTGATAAGAACTGCAAGTGAAGCAGACCTTACAGAACTTACAGCAACGATTGCTGAGGCAGAAAAAATTCTTAATGCAGAAGATAAAGATAAATATTCAGCAACAGCTCTGGAAGACCTTCAGAAGATGGTAAACGCTGGAAAGGCATTCACAGAAAACACATCTCAGACAGATGTAGATGCAAAGAAAGCCGAAATCAAAGCAAAGATTGCTGATATCCAGACACAGTTTACAATCACAGCAACAGCAGGTGAAGGCGGAAAGATTGCACCGGAAGCCACAACAACAGTTTATAAGGGAACATCCAAAGTATTCACGATCAATCCTGACAAGGGATACCATATTGAAAGTATTACAGTGGACGGAGAAAATGTAGAAACTATTGCAACAGAGTATGCTTTCGAAGATATTGTTGCAAATCATACAATTGAAGTAACATTTGCAAAAGATGAGCTTACAATTGCGAAAGAAAATCTGTTAGCAACAATTAATACAGCAAACAAAAAACTTGCAGAGACAGAGCAATACACACCGTCATCTTTGAAAGATCTTGAAGAAGCAGTCAAAGCAGCGCAGGCTATTTACGACGATCCAAATGCTGATCAGGATAAAGTAGATAAAGCAAAGGCAAATGTAGAGGCTAAGCTTGCAGCTCTGAAAGCGAAAGCAAAGAAAGATGCTCTGAACCTTGCAATTATAGCAGCAGAAGGCGATGCCGCATTAGTTGACAAATACACAGAAGAGTCTATCGAGAAGCTTCAGAAAGCAATCGATGAAGCAAAAGAAGTATTAGCTGATGAGAATGCATCACAGGAAGAAGTAGACGCAGCAGAGAAAGAAGTCCAGGCAGCACAGAAGGCTCTTGTTGAGAAAGAGACACCGAAGCCGGAAGCACCTGTTAAGAAGGATGAACTGAAAGCTGCAGTAGAAGATGCAACAAAGGTTGTAGGAGATACAGAGCAGTATACAGAAGAGTCCCTTGCAGCACTTCAGGCAGCGATTGATAAAGCCATTGCAGTACTGGATAACCCAGAAGCAACACAGGCTGAGATCGACGCAGCAGTGAAATCTGTAAAAGAAGCAAAAGAAGCTTTGAAAGTAAAAGAAGACAAGAAAGACGACAACAATAAGGGCGACGACAAGAAAGACGACAGCAATAATGGTGACGACAATAAAAAGGATGACAATAAGAAGGATGACAGCAACAGCGGAACATCCAACAATGGTTCATCTAATGGCGGATCATCCAACAAGAATACTACAAGCACTGTCAATAAGACATCAAAATCAAATGCAGTAAAAACAGGTGATGCAGCAAATGTAGCAGGTGTAGCAGGAGTTGCAATCCTCTGTCTGGCAACAGGAATTGTTGTTGTACTGATTAAAAGAAAGAGAATAAGATAAAATGATTGTAGTTATAAGTCTTATCATGATTCTATCATTTCTGCTAAGTGCAGTAGTTATTATGTGTTTATGTAAAGAATCGATAAACTGGCGTAATGAACAGTGCGGTTATGATTTAGAAGAAAGCATAGAACTGTAAAAAAAGAAAATTGGTATAAAAGAAATAACTAATCAGAGAAACCCAGGAGTAAAATTCTGGGTTTCTGATTAGTTATTTTATTAAAAACGTTTTCCTGTATTGAGAAGGTGTTGCATTAATAACGCTTCCAAAGACTTTGGAATAGTGCTGCGAGTCTTTAAATCCAACCTGCAGTGCAATTTCCGTTAAGGTTAAATTGGTATCCTGCATTAGCTCAATGGAGCGATTGATACGATAAATATTAATATAGTTTGATAATGTGACGCCCATATAACTCTTGAAAAGTTTACTAAGATAACGGACGGAAATATGCAATTGTTGTGCAATGTCTTCTTGTAAAATTTTTGTAGCGTAATGTGTTTGAATATAATTCAATGTATAAGCTACATAACTGTTTTGAAGTTGAGGCTCTGTATGTTCACGTTCATGTACAAGCTCTGTGTGATCAAGAATATGGAGCATCAGGTCCATAAGAGCAACATTAAGATTAGCGGCTGTAAACAGACTGTCAGAGGAAGTATGCAAATCAATCAATTTCTGAAGATGCTTATCAATCGTTTCATCAGAGATGAGTCGATAATAAAAATGTGAAGAAAATAATACAGCATGAAGAAGCGTAATCGGGAATATTCCATCATTATCAAGAATGATAGTTGAAAACATATCAGGGTTGAAATGTATATGCTGAAACTCGCAATCTGAAGTATCATTCAGATAAAAAGAATGCACCATATCAGGAAGGATCATAATAAAGTCACCTTTTGTACAATGCAGGGTTTCTGATTGAATATCCATATAACATTCTCCGGAAAGAATTCGATAAATCTCAATATTAGTATGTAAGTGTCGACCGAATGTATAACCTGCCTTTCGATACGACACAACTGCTCCCGATAAAATAGAATCAGATAGAGACATCTGTTTAGAAACAGTATTTTTGGGGGAAGAGTCGGAAGTCCTACCGGGGTGAGCCAGAAGATTCGATCCAGTTTGTTCAGTATGATTTTTTGTCATAAATTTATGCCTCCATAATTAAGTGAAAGATAAACCAAATTAAAATCTATTATAACACAAATATAAGAAAAACACACAAAAAAATATATAAATTTACGATAAATTCATAAATTTTATAGAGCGTTTTCTGAGGAGAAGTCCTGGACGATGAGGAAAAATTACATAAATGGAAAGTGTCTCGCATGTGAGATTGTTGCTTTTATCAATTCCAATCCATTTGCGCAAGTAAAGATTAATGCAAAGATGTTATGTAAGGAGAAGAAAAAACAGAGGTAACCCAAAATGGGCAAATTTCAGATAACAAAAAAGAGAACCCCTTGAAAATCAAAGGTTTCTCTTGCATTTCATCAATGCGGAAGAGGAGACTTGAACTCCCACAGGATAAAACTCCCACTAGAACCTGAATCTAGCGCGTCTGCCATTCCGCCACTTCCGCTCGACACAAACTATCTTATCATAGAGCGAACGGTTTGTAAAGCCTAAAAAATAAATTCTATATATTGTTTGAATAATTTCGATTTATCAGAAAATTTTAATAAAGTTTTTATTGACTCCGTGATGGATTTGTATTATAGTTTCTCGTTGATATTTTGAAGAAAAATAACAGTGGGAGGAAGAGATATATGACATTTTATCAGGAGTTACAGCTTAGTTCAGTTGCATCTAAGCAGCTGATCAAAGCGACAGAAGACAAGAAGGAAAGACGTAGACACATTCTTATTTATAATTTTAAGGTCTATCTTGTAATGGCGTTTTGTGTGGCAGTGGTTTCCTTATACAGTCATTTCACAGGGAATAACAACAGTGTAGTAGGCGTTACAGTGCTTCTTGCGGTGCTTGTTCTTCGACAGGCAGATTTTGGAATTCGTACAACGCACGGATTGGCCTCCATCGTCGGAATCTTTGGAATATTGATTGCAGGACCGAAGCTTTCGAATATGGTGTCACCGGTTCCGGCATTCTTTATTAATGTAGTATGTATTTTGCTTCTTATGATTCTGGGATGTCACAATGTGATTATGTACAATCATTCTACATTTGTTCTTGGATATCTTCTTCTTCAGGGATATGATGTGACCGGACAGGAGTACTTGTATCGTGTGGCTGGCCTTTTGGTTGGAATGGTATTGTGTATGGCGATTTTCTATAAGAATCAGAAGAACAGACCGTATCGAAGATCATTTCTTGATTTGTTCCGCGAGTTCGATATTAACTCCGCAAGAAACAGATGGTACATTCGTCTTTCACTGGTTGTTTCCAGCGCAATGCTGTTCATGTCATTGCTTGGACTTCCAAGAGCAATGTGGGCGGGAATCGCAAGCATGTCTGTTTGTCTTCCATTCCCGGATGACTGTGGAGAGCGAGCAGGTAAGAGAGCTGCATTTAATATAGTAGGATGTCTGTTATTTGTTATCCTGTATCTGGTGCTTCCGGAGTCTATGTATCCATACATCGGAATGATCGGAGGAATTGGAGTCGGATATTCTGCAGGGTATGCATGGCAGACAGCATTTAATACATTTGGTGCATTGTCGATTGCGTCCGGCTTATTCGGGATGCCGTATGCTGTTGCACTTCGTATTGGGGCAAATGTATTCGGTGCGGCTTACACGATGGCTTGCAACAAGATTCTGCCGAGGCTGGCAGCAGTGTTTGAGCAGAGAAGAGAACAGGTTAGTGAATGACACTCCATTTTTCGTACAAACGCTCCAGTGACCAGGCGGCATTTGCCGGGCTGGTGGAAGGGAGTACAAGGATCTCTCTTCCTGTCAGCGGCTGCTGATATTTCTTATAAAGAGCTCCGGCTTTATTTCCATTTGCATAGATTTGTCGAATCCGACAGTGATTTAAAATCTGATTCAGATCGGTTGGTGTCACATTTTTGATACTGCTGTCACTGGAGCCTTTGATGTCGCAGCTTTGGATGACATCCCAGATGGCGATATGGTGACGGAGCAGCATGGAAGTTTTCTCCTCAATTGTCTGCGGAGTTTCTTCTTTACAAAGCTTCGCCAACAATTTCCAGAATCGATTTTGTTTATGTCCGTAGTAGAAATTATTTTCCCGGGATTTTACAGAAGGAAGAGTTCCAAGAATCAGAATCTCGGAGTCTTCATTATATATTGGTTCAAAGGAATGGGTGATGTGTTCATATTCCATGGTTGTGCTCACTTTCTGATGGTTTGGAGTAAGTTTTATCTCAGTCGAGAAGACTCCCACCTCTTCAGGTGGTGAGTAATAGCAAATTTGTCTCAGTGGGAGTCCAATCTCCGACTGAGATAAACGCTCCGCGAGGATGCGCAGTGATTCTGATAGGAATATGTCAGCTTCGCTGACCAGAATCACGCGCCAAGTCTCACGGACGTTCGACTTGAAAATAAGTATAGTGTCTTGAGAAGATTGTGTCAATGATACTGTGTACTCTATCGTACTCTATCCACATTTACACAAAGGTTGCTTTTACCTGCGTAATGGATTATACTAGTCTGACAGGGAATTTTGAAACGGAGGATTTTACAATGAAAATTGCAGTAACTTATGACAACGGAAATATTTTCCAGCATTTTGGAAAGACAGAGACTTTCAAAGTGTACGAAGTAGAAGATAATAAGGTGGTTTCCAGTGAAGTGATTGGTTCTAATGGGGAAGGACACGGAGCACTGGCAGGACTGCTTGCAGGACAGAATGTAGATGTTCTGATCTGTGGTGGAATTGGTGGCGGAGCTCAGACAGCACTTGCAGAGGCCGGCGTTGAATTATGTTCAGGTGCTCAGGGAGATGCAGACCAGGCAGTAGAGGCATACCTGAAAGGCGAGCTTGTATCCAAAGGAGCTACTTGTGATCATCATCACCATGAGGAAGAACATTCCTGTGGAGATCATGAAGAGGGACATTCTTGTGGAAGCAGCTGCGGTGGCGGATGCGGATCACACACTACAATGGAAGGAAAGAATGTTGGAAAGAAATGCCGTACACATTACAAAGGAACATTCAATGACGGAACTCAGTTTGATTCTTCTTATGACCGTGGAGAGCCGCTTGAGTTCGTATGTGGTGCAGGACAGATGATCAAAGGATTTGATGCAGCAGTAGCTGATATGGAAGTTGGTCAGGTAGTGGACATCCATCTGATGCCGGAAGAAGCTTACGGAATGCCGAATCCGGAAGCTATCTTCACAGTAGAGATCGCAGAACTCCCGGGATCTGAAGACCTTGAAGTGGGACAGCAGGTTTACCTGTCCAATCAGTATGGACAGCCATTCCCGGTAAAGGTAACAGCTAAGGAAGAGACAACAATCACTTTCGATGCAAACCATGAGATGGCAGGAAAAGAACTGAACTTCAAGATTGAGCTTGTATCAGTAGAATAAAAAGTGAATAGAAGTAATTAGAAATTCTACTAAGAAATATCTAATAAGAAACATAAAGAGAGGGCAGTGCTTTAACGATTGAGAAATCGTAAAGTACTGCCCTCTCTCTGTAATTGCAGGTAAAGATTTAAATTGCTACGGATTTACACTATCACTCACAATCTTTCCATCCATAATGCGGACAACGCGGTCTACCTGATTGGCAATTTCATCATCATGTGTAATGATAATAACTGTTCTTCCAGACTTATGAAGGTCTTTCAGAATATTCATGATCTCGATAGTCGACTTACTGTCCAGGTTACCGGTCGGCTCATCAGCAAGGATGATCGGCGGTTGCGCGGCAATTGCTCTAGCTACAGCGACACGCTGCTGCTGTCCACCGGAAAGCTGGTTCGGTTTGTGATCCATACGATTTTCCAGTCCAACTTTCGATAGAGCTTCCCCGGCAATCTCTTTTCTCTGTTGTTTTCCAAGTCCGCGATAGATCAGTGGAAGTTCTACATTTCCAAGTGCATCCAGGTTTGGAATCAGATTAAATCCCTGAAAGATGAAGCCGATTTTGTGATTGCGGATATCAGACAGTTCATTGTCTGAGAGATTGGCGACATCTTTTCCGTCCAGAAAATATTCCCCGGAATCAGGTGTGTCAAGACAGCCGAGCATATTCATAAATGTAGATTTACCAGAACCGGAATGCCCGACAATGGCAATAAATTCCCCCTGGTTGATCTCAAGAGAAACATCATCCAGCGCGCGGACTTCATTTTCTCCAGGGTTGTAAATCTTGTACATATTTTTAACACGAATGAGTGGCTCCATAAAACTCCTCCTTAAAAAATAAAATAAATATCACAATAAGAATTCTAATTTCCAAAATAAGCATTGACTCCGGCAGTTAGACCATCAGCCAGACTGTTTAGTGTGGAATCACTGTGGTCAGAGCTTGCATTTCCAAGTTCCATATCAACAGACGGAATCGTACTATAAGAAGTCTGCGTCAGGTCGATATTCATAGAACCATTTTGGTAAATGGTCATTCCTTCTGTACGAAGTCCTTCTACAAGAGAGGCCCCAAGTGCATCATGTTCCTGCCAGTGGGAAGCGACAGGTTCCATACTTTTCAGACCATTTGGCACAGAAATGTAGAAACAGCCTTTGTCATATCCCAATCCATCTCCATCCCAGTGGAGTGAGATGTGACAGTCAGCTACATTGTTACAGAGTACGGTGCGGGCAACATTATCAAGCTGGACATCGTCGCTATTTCTCACCATAAGGACATCATATCCTTGAGCAAGCAGCTTATCTTTCAGAATCTGAGCCATCTGAAGTGTAACAGTGCTTTCAGCAGTTCCATCGTTAAATGTCATTCCCCCGGAAACTGCAGTCGCATAAGTTGCACCCTGAGCAGTGCTTCCGCCGGTTGTCTTTGGAGAACCATCCGGGTGACACTGTGTCTTTACAGAAGCACCACCGGAAGTTCCATGTCCGGCATTCACGCCAACGACGATATCCTTGCGGTCAGAATCTGCAAGATAAATAGTAGCTGTTCCAGAATTGATTGCAGAAAAGTCTGCGTATTGCCAGGAAGGGTCAAAGCTGATCTCCTGTCCATTGCTGTAAAGAGCCGCTGCGCCGGTCAGCGGTTCCTGCTGAGTTACGGATTCAGATTCAGAAGCAGATGGGGTGGCGGCATCAGCAGAAGAAGTTTCATCTACAGTTTCATTTTCAGAATCTGATGAGATAGAAAAATCATCCGCTGTCTTGGGTGGTGCCTTAGTACCCTGCGCCTGCGCCGTGTCCGTACTGGATTTGTGCTGTATGCTACCGCATCCGGTCAGGCAGTAACACAGGAGAACGACACAAGAGAATCGAAAAAATAGGTTTTTCAATTTCAATCTCCTTTATGATAAATATTACTGTTCTCATTGTATCATAATCATTTTCCAAATAGGGAAAATTCAGATAAAATTAAGGTTTCAAAAAGGAAAATATAATGTAAAAAATTCAAGGCGATTGCATAATCATTTTGATTGCGATAGACTACAAGAGAAAGAATATCATAGTTAGGGAATTTTGCCTGCCAATAGCATATAGTG
>ERZ791702.318-NODE-318-length-24883-cov-2.93966_pt1 | contig 24883 bp, 19 predicted proteins | sample MGYA00510050_ERZ791702 | MGnify/ENA primary metagenome ERZ791702 (study PRJEB30046, sample SAMN00715230) | human gut metagenome | study: EMG produced TPA metagenomics assembly of the A metagenome-wide association study of gut microbiota in type 2... | reverse complement strand
AGTTTTACCGCCAATCCACTGCCATCTCGGCGCATCCAACGCCTGCTGCGGATTCAGGCCGAAATCAATCATGTTCATAGCAACCTGAACATGAGCCTGCGGCTGCATAAAGCCACCCATAATACCAAAGGCACTAACAGCCTGACCATCCTTGGTCATGAAGGCAGGAATAATGGTGTGATACGGACGCTTGCCACCCTGCAAAGCATTCGGATGATTTTCATCAAAAGAGAAGTTCTCGGCACGGTCATTAAAGGAAATGGAAGTGCCGGGTACAACGATACCGCTGCCAAAGCCACGATAGTTGCTCTGAATCATGCTGACCATATTACCTTCGGCGTCAGCGGTGCAGAAGTAAACAGTGCTGCTGTAACGCGGGTCACCTACAACCGGCTCCAGCGCTTTATCATTAATCAGAGCACGGCGGTCTGCGGCATAACGCTCGCTCAAAAGCTGCTCGGCAGTAACCTTCATGTAGGAAGGCTCGGCAACATATTCTTTAGTATCAACAAAGCTCAGCTTCATAGCTTCGATTTGCTTATGCATTGTTTCTACGGTATCGCGGTCGGTAAAGTTATAGCCCTTGAGAATATTCAGCGCCATAAGTACAGTAATACCATGACCGTTAGGAGGCAGCTCCCAGATATCGTAGCCGCGATAGTTAACGCTCAGCGGTTCAACCCATTCAGGTTTGTAGGCTTCAAGGTCGCTCTTTCGCAGGAAGCCGTTATGTTCTTGCATAAAAGCATCAATCTTATCTGCCAGCTCACCTTTATAGAAAGCATCACCATAGGTTTCGGCAATCAGGCGCAGGCTTTTAGCCATATCGGGATTCTTGAATACTTCGCCCGGCTGCAGCCAATGTCCGTTAGGCTCAAAGGTATCAAACCAGCCTTTGAATTCCGGTCTATCTTTATATTTGGTATAGAAGCCGTCAGCCTCTTCCCACAGGCGGCTCATGTTCGGAGAAACAGGATAGCCGTTTTCCGCATAGTTGATGGATGGTTCCATAACAGTTTTGATAGGCAGCTTGCCAAACTTTTTATGAATTTCCATCCACGCGCCTACAGCACCCGGAACGTTAATCGGCTCAACACCATAGGGAGGAATTTTATCAAAGCCACGTTCCTTCAGGGCTGCGATAGAAGCAGCCATCGGAGCCGGACCGCTGCCGTTAATGCCATACAGCTTACCCTTATACCAGATAAGAGCAAAGCAGTCACTGCCCAGGCCATTGCCGGTAGGTTCAACTACTGGCTGACAGGTTGCAACAGTAATAGCGGCATCAATTGCGTTACCGCCCTTAAGCAAGGTTTGCAGGCCTGCGGAAGCAGCGGTAGGATTACCTACGCATACCATACCGTTTTTAGCATAAACAACACTACGTTTAGAAGCATACGGATAATTTTGTGCATCAAATTTCATTGCTATTCTCCTTTACCAACTTACAGGAATTTCTCTAAAATACCGGCAGTAATGACCGAGAAGGTAGTAACGGTAGCAAAACCGCCTACAAGATATTTCGGCATAATGGCATCGTTGACAACCTGCCTTTCCTCTTCCGTTTCACCTGTAGCGATAGCAATTTCGTTTGCTACCAGATAGGTTGCCGGGAAGCCCAAAAGCTGCATTACAGCTACACCCATAGCTAGGTTTCTGTTGCCCAGGATTTTCCACAGCGGCAGGATGTAGAAGAACAGGAAGAGTACAACAAATACTACGATAAATACCATAATGGTATTAAAGCTCAGTACAAGCAAATCGCTGACTTTAATTTTTGCCAGAGAAGGAATAATTACCGCAAATACACCAACGTTAAAGATACCGGAGGATTTTGCATGATCCAGGATTTTCGGCGGAACAAGGCCGGTGCTGCCAATTACTGCACCTAAAATCAAAGACCAAATAGTAGCGCTCAGACCGGTATATTTTCCGATAACGAATGCCAGCCAACTGAAGAAGGCTGCGATAGTCAGAGAAGCAAAAGGACCATAGAATTTTTTGTGTTTTTCAAAGAAGGTTTCTTTAGGAGCTGCACCGCCATGCACCTCTTCCTTCGGTGCATAAGGATTAACACCGGTACGACGGAATTCCGCCAATGCTTCCTTGGCCGCACGCAGGCCAAAGTAAGAAGCAACAGGAGTACCAAAGAATTTTTGCACAGCATACAGCACAGTACCCAAAGCAGCAGCCATAGCAAAGCCTTTATCCATAGCAGCGCTGGTCATAATCTGAGTAGCAACGATACCGCCGTTGATAATAGGAATGCTGACAATAGTTTCCTGATAGCCGATTACGGGAATCAGCACAACGCTACCGGCAATCAAAACAATCATGGATAAAACAGCAACTGCAACTGTACGCCATTCAGCAATCAGCTGCTTAATATTCAAGCTGGTACCCATGCTGAATACCACGAAAATCAAAGACAATTTGCCTACGTCAGTAAGACCGGCAAGCTTGATAATATCCGGCGGCAGAACACCTGTCATAAAACCAACAAGGAAAAGCATCAGGCTGACAAATACAGCAGATACCTTTGCCTTTGTTGCAACACCCAACACATCACCAATGCCAAAAAGCAACAGGCAGATGAATAAATAAAAAAACATACCTGTAAACAAAACAATACCCCTTTCAAAACATATATACTATTTCAGTCCGAAAATAGACCGATTTGTTTTAGTATATATGTTTCATAGGTTTTTGACAAGCGAAAATTACATTTTTATATAATTTTAACCACGAGCATTTCTTTGTGTAAACTTATTAACATTTAAGCAAAGCACAATTCCAAAATATCTGATTATAGTGTTTGAGGAGGCAAATCGTATGCATAAACCGTAAATTCCTTGGAAATACCGAAATTAAAGCATCATAAGCTGTACTATTCACACCGGCTTTGATTGCAATAAAAAAATGACAGTCCCAAAGGTATTGTACAGACAGAAAACCAACGACACAGATAATACAAAAACTCCGCAACTGCAACAGTTGCGGAGTAATTTGTGCGATTTGTGTTTGTGATTGGTGCTTGACAGTAAACCAAAAATTAACGTTTGGAGAACTGGCTAGCTTTACGAGCTTTCTTCAAGCCGTATTTACGACGTTCTTTTTCGCGCGGGTCGCGAGTCAGGAAGCCTGCTTTTTTCAGAGCAGGACGGAATTCAGCGTCAACCTTCAGCAGAGCGCGAGCAATGCCGTGACGGATAGCACCAGCTTGGCCGGAAATGCCACCGCCGTTTACGTTAACGAGTACGTCATATTTGCCTTTGGTTTCGGTAACTTCGAGCGGTTGGTTAACAATCAGCTCTAAGGTTTTCAGACCAAAGTATTTGTTCAATTCACGGTCGTTGATAACGATGTTGCCTTCACCCGGAACCAGGCGAACGCGAGCAACAGAAGATTTACGACGACCAGTTGCGTTATAAGTAACTACTGCCATTTATTTGTTCCCTCCCGGATATTATCTAACGTTGATTTCCATTACTTCAGGTTTTTGAGCTGCATGCGGATGTTCGCTGCCAGCATATACATGAAGTTTGGAGAAAATTTGAGCGCCGAGGCTGTTGTGCGGAATCATGCCTTTAACAGCGAGCTCTACCATTCTTACAGGGTTTTTCTTCAGCATGTCGCCAGCTTTTACATAGCTGTCACCGCCGAGATAACCGGAATGACGGAAATAGATTTTGTGAGTCAGTTTTTTGCCGGTCAGAACAACCTTATCTGCATTGATAATGATTACGTGATCACCGGTGTCCATGTGCGGGGTAAAGGTCGGTTTGTGTTTACCGCGCAGGACTTTTGCAACCTCTGCAGCCAGGCGGCCCAGAGTTTTATCAGCTGCGTCAACAACGTACCATTTGTGTTCGATGTTAGACGGATTAGCCATAAAAGATTTCATCGCTTGTGTCCCTCCTAGATATTTTCCAAATATACAGTTCGTTGCGATCTTCTCACCGTATTTCGGGGCTAGTGAAATCAAGCGGAAAATCACGTAGATATATTATACGCAACTTAAGAGTTTAAGTCAAGTATTTTTGTTAAAATTTTAGCATTTTCCAAGAGTTTTTCCCTTAAAGCTGCGGATACTCCCGATAACCGACCTCCGCCAGATATAAACCCTGTGCCGGAGCAGGCTCGTTCAAAAATTCGCAGCGCTGTGCCGTCAGCTCGGCGGCAAAATCCTGCACCGTTCGCTTGCCCATTCCCACCTGTACCAGGGACCAGACTATGTTGCGTACCATGTGATACAAAAAGCCGTCACCGCTGATGCGGAAAAGAATCTCTTCTCCCTGCTGCTGCCATTTGGCAGCATAAATTGTTTTTATCGGCGAAGTATCAACACTGCCGCTGCTGCGGAAAGCACTGAAATCATGCGTTCCCAGCAGCAGCTCCGCCGCTTCGTTCATGGCCTTCACATCAAGCTGCTGACGCAGCTGCCAGGCATAACGCACCATAAAGGGATTGACGTGCTCATTGACAAGCAGCTTGTAATGATACGTCTTCCACTGTGCGCTGAAGCGCGCGTGGAAGCCTTCCGGCATCTCCTCGGCGCTCACCACCACGATATCCTCCGGCAGCAGGCTTGCCGCTGCACGCACCAGATTAGCGCAGGGAATGCGCCCATTCGTAGTAAAGGTCACCGTCTGCGCCAAAGCATGTACCCCGGCATCCGTGCGCCCGCTGCCTGCGGTTACTACTTTTTCGCCACACAGCATAGTCAACGCTTCTTCCAAAACATTTTGCACCGTCTGCACGTTCTTCTGCTTCTGAAAGCCGTGATAGGCACTGCCGTCATAGGCTACAACCAGCTTTATTGTACGCATACATTCCCCCAGCGCAATACTGCGAGGCCAACCGCCAGTATAATAATCAAAGCAAAGGCCAGGTAATCACGGCCGGCATATGCCAGCTCATGCATGCGCGTACGTCCTTCGCCGCCGCGATAGCAGCGAGCTTCCATTGCAACAGCCAATTCATCGGCACGGCGGAAGGCACTGATAAACAGCGGTACCAGCAAAGGCAGCATATTTTTCATTCTCTGGAAAATATTACCGCTGGCAAAATCAGCGCCGCGAGAGGTCTGCGCCTTCATAATACGGTCCGTTTCATCTAATAATGTAGGAATAAAGCGCAAAGCAATGGTCATCATCATAGCCAGCTCATGCGCCGGAACGCCCAGCTTTTTGAACGGACGCAGCAGATTTTCAATACCGTCTGTCAATACAATCGGCGATGTCGTAAAGGTCAGCACCGAAGAAAACAGCAGCAGCAGAATCAGGCGTACAGCCATCTTTACGCCCATGTCGATACCTTCGGCAGTTACGCTCAAAAACTTCCAGGTAAAGACAATATGCTCACCGGGAGCTGTAAACATATGAATCAGCATCGTAAGAATAACGATAATCCAGATAGGCTTCAATGATTTAAAGACCAGCATCCACGGTACTCTTGATATAAGAATTACCACAGCTGCAAAGGCGGTCAGAATGCCATAAGCCAACGGCGTTGCCGCAAAGAAAATAGCAATGATATAAATCAAGGTAGCCAACAGCTTAGTACGCGGATCAAGCTTATGGATAAAGGAGTTACCGGGGAAATATTGTCCTAAGGTTATATCTGTCAGCATTATTTCCACCCCTTTGCTTGTTTAATCGCCTTAACCAGGCTCATATCGTCCTTAATGTTCTCTTTCACTGCCAAGCCGTTTTTACGCAGCAAATCTGCCAGCTTGTAAACCTGCGGCACATCTACGCCAACCTTGACCAGCTCATCGGCATGCTGCTTGAAAATATCTGCGGGAGTACCGTCAAACAGCACCTTGCCGGCGTTGATAACCAGCAGGCGGTCAGCATATTTTACTGCCTCCTCCATGCTGTGCGTTACCAGCACAATCGCAATGCCACGGCTTTTGTGCAGTGACATAATTTCCTTAAATACTGCATTACGGCTACGTGGGTCCAGGCCTGCGGAAGGCTCGTCCAAAACCAGATAATCCGGGTTCATCGCAACTACGCCGGCAATAGCTACACGGCGCATCTGGCCGCCGCTCAGCTGAAAGGGAGAGCGCTGCGCATAGGTATCATAATCCAAGCCGACGAAGGCCATAGCCTCACGCACCTGCTTTTCTACCTCATCCTCGGCAAAGCCCTTATTGCGCGGACCGAAGGCGATATCCTCAAAAACAGTTTCCGCAAACAGCTGATGCTCGGGATACTGAAATACCATGCCAACCTGCTGGCGTGCAGTCTTGGCCTCCGCACCCTTGGCAGTAATATCAATGCCATCAATGCTTGCGCTTCCCTTATCCGGCTTCAGCAAGCCGTTTAAATGCTGTACTAAGGTAGACTTGCCGCTTCCGGTGTGTCCTATAATGGCAACTATTTCGCCTTTGGAAATCTCCAACGACACGTCATTGAGCGCCAGGCGTTCAAACGGCGTACCCTTGGAATATGTATGATATATATTAGAAAGTTTTATTGACATAATGCCTGCGCCAGCTCCTCATCTGTAATAATATCCTGCGGCAGCTTTACACCGCTTTTGCGCAGCTCGCTGGCTACCTTCGCTGCCAGCGGAGCCTCCAGTCCCAAGGCCTCCAGCTCATCCACTCTGCTGAAAACCTCACGCGGAGTGCCCATAAATCTGATATGACCTTTTTCCATAACAACTACGCGGTCAGCAGCCAGTGCTTCCACCATGTAATGCGTAATATAAACTATAGTCATATTTTTTTCTTCATTGAGCTTACGTACAGTGCCCACGATTTCCTTGCGTCCCTGCGGGTCGAGCATCGCTGTAGGCTCCTGCTATAGCCACACGCTGCTTCTGGCCGCCGCTCAAAAGATGCGGTGCATGCTTGGCATATTCCGTCATGCCTACAGCAGCTAATGAATCTGCTACACGCTGCGGTATTTCCGGTCCCGGTACGCCGATATTTTCCGGACCGAAGGCCACATCATCTTCGACAATCGCAGCAACTATCTGGTTGTCTGGATTTTGGAACACCATGCCCACCTTTTGGCGGATATCCCACATTTTGTTTTCATCTTCAGTATCCATGCCATCTACCAGCACAGTGCCGTCTGTCGGCAGCAGCAAAGCGGTCAAATGACGTGCCAGCGTAGATTTACCGCTGCCGTTAGCGCCGATAACAGCAACAAATTCGCCCTGCTTAATCTCCAAGCTTACGCCGTCCAGTGCCCTTACCTCATTGCCATCAGCATCTGTATAGTAATGCTTCAAATTCTTTATACTAATCACAACAGTGCCTCCATCATAAATTCGTGTACTTACTAATTATATACGTGATAAAAAAATTAGTCAACCTTCTTTTATTGTAAGGTTAACCATAATGCTAAAAAAGTAAACCATAAACGCTAAAGCACGTTTACGGCTTATTTTTTACTTAAATAAAAGCATCAGTCCGCCTATGGTCGGCATACTGAGAACAATATAACGCAAAGTATTGCGCGATGCCAGACGCGTAAGCTTGGCACCCAAATATGCGCCGATAGTCAGTCCACCCAAGGTCTGAAGAAAAATATAAAAATCAAGGTGACCATTGACTAAATATCCTAAACCGCCGGAAACAGAAATCGGTAAAATAACCAGCATCGTTGTACCGATGGCATGATAAAGCGATACACTGAAAAACAGCATCAGGCTTATCTGGATAAAAGCTGTCGCACCGATACCGAAGGCTCCGCTCAAAAAGCCTGTAACTACACCGATTGTCAGCGCATGTGCATAAAAGCTTGCGCCCTCTGCTTTCGATGCATGCTTTGCCACAAAGCTGTCCAGCATATCCTTACGGAAAAGAATAAAGTAAAGCAATACCGATGATGCAAGCATCAAGGCTGCTGTCATTTTTGATAAAATATCTCCCGGCAAGGCATCAGAAATACGTGCGCCGGCAAAAGCTCCCAGCATACCGGCACCGCCGGTTGTCAGCCCAAGGTGCAACAGTACATCACCTTCACGAAAATGGCTTACGGCACCGGAAAGCATCGTAAATGACATGGCAGCCAGCGCAACACCAAGCGCAGTATGAATCGGCACACCAAAGCCTACAGAAAGCAGTGTAATCGTTAAGCCTGCACCACCTGCACCGGCAAAGCCAAGCAGACAGCCTAACAGAATCATTGCCAAAAAGATCATTTTCAGTCCCCCCATTATAACTAACAATACTATAACCTTTATTTTACCAATATCAGAAAGTATTTTCCAGTAAAAAGAAAGACTACTGCAAATTTATGATAAAAAAGCAGCAGTCTTGCCAGTAAACGAGAAAACAGCCTGCAGGGGATATTGCAGGCTGTTTCTCTTAGGAAAGCTGTTTATGATGAATTTGATGGGAAGGGTGTAGCAACTTCTTGCTACACTCATAGTATACTATATTGCTGTGACATAGCAAGGGCAAAGTTTTGAAGAAATCGTGAATAAAATTCCTGCATGAACTGCTCTTGCATTAAAAATTAACGCTTATTTATCCGTAATCTGTGCTCCAAACGGCAGCAGTGCCAGCTTAGCCAGCTTAAAATGCTGCATACCGAAGGGAATGCCGATAATCGTGCAGCACAAAATCACAGCAAAAACAGCATGCGTAATTGCCAGCTCGATACCACCGAAAATTAGCCAAAAAATATTTAACAGCAATGAGGTTGTTTCGCCGCTTAAAACTACGTCCTTACCAAAGGGGAAGAAGCTCAAGCGTCCCAGCTTAAAGCACTGCAGCCCGACAGGAATACCGATAATTGTCAAACACCACACAAGACCTACCAGATACCAGATAATGCCTGCTAAAATACCGCCAAATAAAAACCAGATAATATTACCGATAATGCTCATTGCACACTTCCTTTCATCTACTGATACTGACAAACCAACCGGCACACCGAAAAATATACACGTAGTTGGTTACTGATACATTTGATTTAAAAGACTGTAAGTAATCTCTCTAAGGCTAGTTTAGCATACCGCTAACTTTTGTGCAAGCGCAAAGGCAAGCGGCACTGTGGGAACTCTGGGGAGAGTCTCACAGTGCCGCTGCCTATATAAAATTAATTGGGAAAACTTAATGATTGGTTTCTTCGGCTAATTTTGCCGGAACCAGCTCAGATTCTTCCTTGAGATGTTGTTGATATGCTTTAGTTTCAGCAACAACTACACCGGAAAGTGCAACCAGTGCGATAAGGTTAGGCAGAGCCATCAGACCGTTAACGATATCGGACATAACCCAGATTTCTTCCAGCTTCAGGAACGGGCCAACAGCTACAAGAATAATGAAACCGATGCGATACGGAAGAATTGCTTTAACACCCATCAGATATTCTACACAACGTTCACCGTAGTAGTTCCAGCCAAGGATAGTGGTGAAAGCAAAGAGTACCAGGCCAACCAGCAGCAGCATGCTACCAAATGCCGGGAAGGCCATAGTGAAGGCAGATTCAGTCATTGCGGCACCGTTTAAAGGTCCGCACCATACACCACTGACAACTAAGGCAGAGCAAGGCTTGATTTCTATGACCGGTCAAAGTACAAATGATGATAGTATCAATAAAAGTACCGGTCATAGAAATCAAGCCTTGCTCTGCAGCCCATTTAGTTTTAGCAGCAGCAGCTACGATAGGAGCAGAACCTAAGCCGGATTCGTTGGAGAATACGCCGCGGGCAACACCACTGCGCATTGCCAGCATAACGGTTGCACCAAGGAAACCGCCTTGAGCAGCAGTCGGAGTGAAAGCAGAATTCAGTACAGTTGCGATTGCAGCAGGAACCTGGTCTGCAAAAACAATCATGATACCGACAGTAGTCAGGAAGTACAGCAGAGCCATAGCCGGAACTACCTTTGCAGCAACAGTTGCGATGGATTTCAAACCGCCGATGGTTACAGCAGCAACAACAACAGTCAGAGCAATGCCGGTGTAAACAACAGGAATACCGGCAGAAATCTGAGTAATTTCAACAATGGAGTTTACCTGAGCAAAGGTACCGATACCAAAGTATGCGCACAGAACACCGAATACAGCAAACATAACAGCCAGCGGTTTGTATTTTTTGCCAAGACCATTTTCAATGTAGTACATCGGACCACCGGAAATATTGCCGTTAGCATCGACGGTACGATATTTTACAGCCAGCAGACATTCGGAATATTTGGTTGCCATACCGAAGAAGGCCGCCATCCACATCCAGAACAATGCGCCCGGGCCACCTGCTTTAATTGCGGTTGCAACACCAACGATGTTACCGGTACCAACAGTTGCAGCCAGTGCGGTACACAATGCTTTAAAGCTGTTTACGTCACCGCTGCCATCATTTTTAGCACTGAAGATCAGGCCCAAAGCCTGCGGCAGCTTGAAAACCTGCAGCAGCTTCAGACGTAAGGTCAGCAGAATACCGGTACCAACCAAAAGTACCAGAAGCGGCGGACCCCAGACAAACGCATCAATTTCATTCAAAATTTCCAACATGATTCAAACATCTCCCTTTAAGTTCCCATTAATTATTTATAAGCAAATAAAAAACCGGAGTATACAAAAAATACTCCGGTAAAAGTCAATGACATATGATAGGCAATAGCGCCATCACATAAGCTTTGCTCTGTCCACTGGCCTGAGAGATAAGGACGTTTCTGAATTTCAGAAGACATCTTTGCACCTTCGGCGCCCATTTAAGGGACTCTCCAGAGTTGTGTCAGCATACGGTTCCTGCTTAAAATTAAGCACCTGAGAGTTTTGCTCCTTCGGTAGGCAGTGCCTTCTCCCATATACATCATCCACTCGTTATTTACTTATGTACGCTATTATAACACACTTTTTGAAGAACGCAAGCCTTTTTTCAATAATTTTTTTATGTATACACGAATACATAAGGGAGTGTAACTTTTGAAGCAAAATAGATTGCTTAAAGCATGCTAAAAGTATATCTCTTGGGAAAAATACATACTAAACGCTAAGTAGACTTACATATGAAAAAACATACATACTAGCCATACAGCATACACAGCATCGTAGGCAGCCTCGCCATCCTGCACCCAGTTCACAGTTATATTTTGTTTTTTCAGCAGCATGCTCAAAAGCTTGCCTAAATTTATATCATCCTCAGCTAATAAAATTTTCATTGCTTCCGCCTCCGTTACAGCTATTGTATCACAATGCAGTATAGGCATGTAAAATTAATTTTAACTGAAAAAATCGATGCCGAGGCTTTGCCTGCAGCAGCGATTGTCTTACATGATATATCTGTTCAATGACGGCACTATTTCCGCATAGGTGCCTTTTTTATTAGCCAGCATAATATTAATGGCCCATACAGTCTGTCCGCGGTCATCCTCCGTGCGTGTAGCCTGCAGCTTACGGCTGGTGCCTGTAAAGCATACGATATCTTCCAGCTCCAGCAAAAGCGCCATATCCTCACGTCTGTAGCCTTCAAGGCAGCGGTCGGAAAACATCACCGTCAGCATCAGCATATCATCCATACGCCAGCATTCCAGGCGATAGGCACGGCCATCACTAAGCTTGCCGTTATAATAGCCGACATCCTGCACGCCATCCTCATCCGGCTCATAGGGAGAAGGAACATAATCCACGCGGCAGGGAACAGGGAATTTTTTTATCAGCATAAAATAGTTCTCCTTAGAGAGCAAAGCGCCTCAGAGCTTGAGGCTTTGAGGCGCACTTGCTTATACGTTATTCCTTATCGGGAGTTTCCTCGGCTGCGGTTTCAGCAGTTGCAACTTCGGGCATCGGAACATTATATTTAACTTTGATATCACGATAACGGCTCATACCGGTACCTGCCGGAATCAGCTTACCGATGATAACGTTTTCTTTCAGGCCCAGCAGCGGGTCAACCTTGCCCTTGATAGCGGCATCGGTGAGTACGCGGGTGGTTTCCTGGAAGGAAGCAGCAGACAGGAAGGAGTCGGTAGCCAAAGAAGCTTTGGTGATACCCAGCAGGATAGCACGGCCTTCTGCAGGAGCCTTGCCTGCTTCCAGCATCTCTGTATTCTGCTCTTCAAATTCTGCCACATCAACGTCTTCACCCGGCAGCATCGTGGTGTCGCCGGATTCCTCGATGCGGATTTTCCGCATCATCTGACGAACCATAACCTCGATATGCTTACTGTTGATATCTACGCCCTGAGACTTATAAACGCCTACTACCTGAGATACCAGATAGTTCTGAGTAGCCTTCACGCCGCTGATACGCAGTACGTCATGCGGGTTAAGAGAACCTTCGGTCAGACGGTCGCCCTTAGCGATTTCCTCGCCCTCAACAACAGACAGCTTAGCGCCGTAAGGAATCTGGTATTCCTGGTTTTCGCCATCCAGTGCCATTACGGTTACCTTGCGGCTATTGCCTTCCTGGGTAATATGTACGTGACCTGCAACCTCGGACAGAATGCCAGGATGTTTCGGTTTGCGTGCTTCGAACAGCTCCTCGACACGAGGCAGACCTTGGGTAATATCGTCTGCACCTGCAACGCCGCCGGTATGGAACGTACGCATGGTCAGCTGAGTACCAGGTTCGCCGATGGACTGTGCGGCAATAGTGCCGACTGCCTCACCAACATCAACGTTCTTGCCGGTTGCCAGGTTACGGCCATAGCATTTGCGGCAAACGCCGAATTTAGCCTTACAGGTAAGTACGCTGCGGATTTTAACCTTTTCACGCAGCTGGCAGATACGTTCTGCCATAGGCTCGGTAACATATTCATTGATATGATAGAGAATTTCACCGTTTTCATCCAGAATATCCTCAGCCAGGTTACGGCCAATGATACGGTCATGCAGGGTTTCAATGATGGTTTTCTCTTTTTTGCCTTCGGTAATTGCCTCAACCTCAATGCCGGCAATTTCGTTATTGCGGATACGCAGCTCCTTAACGGTACCGTCAGCCAGAACAGCGTTGATAATGTCTTCGGTCATAGTTTCGCCGGTATGTGCCAGCACCTCGCCTGCACCGTTAACAATATCTGCTGCTATCTCTTTGCCGTTGAAGTTATGCATCATTGCTTCCTTCAGCACATTATGAGCAAAGGTATCGCTGATGTTGATGCGGACATTTTCGATATCCTCACCATTCATATCTTCGTCGGAATAGAGATTAATTTCTTCAACACCTGCATCGTTGAGCTTAGCAAAAAGCTCTTCGGTGATGTTGGTATCTGCTTCAGCAATCAGGTTGCCTTCTTCATCAAGTACGCCGGAAGCCAGGGTACGGCCCATAACCTTTTCGCGGATTTTGTTCTGGCTTGCACCAAGAACAGCCTTGCTCAGACGGCTGCGTTCCTTAACCAGGTTCATACCAACGATATCGCAATCATCCTCACGGACAATTACGTCCTGTGCAACGTCAACCAGACGACGAGTCAGGTAACCGGAGTCAGCGGTACGCAGTGCGGTATCGGCCAAGCCTTTACGAGCACCATGAGAAGAAATGAAGTATTCCAAAATGGTCAGGCCTTCACGGAAGTTAGATTTGATAGGACGGTCAATGATACGACCGGAAGGATCGGCCATCAAACCACGCATACCGGCCAGCTGACGAATCTGCTGTTTGTTACCGCGGGCACCGGAGTCAGCCATCATGGAAACAGGATTGAACTTGTTCATGGTGGACTTCATCAGCTTATCGGTAACCTTATCGGTTGCTTCGTTCCACAGGTCAATTACCTTACGATAACGTTCGTCATCGCTCATCAAACCACGGCGGAAGAGGCGCTCAACCTTATCAACCTCATGCTCTGTTGCTTCCAGAATAACTTCTTTTTCAGCAGGAATCTGAATATCGGAGGTTGCGATAGAAATACCGGATTTACAAGCATTATCGTAACCCATTTTCTTAACAATATCCAGAATCTCGGCAGTACGCAGGTTGCCGTACAGCTTATGAGCTTTAGCAACGAGTCTGCCTAATTCCTTCTTGTCAATCAGCTTGCCAAGGTGCCAACGCTCAACTTCAACGGTTGTTTCAACAACATTGCCGGAAGCATCCAGACGCTTCTCAACAACCTGATCTTTTTCTTTATGATAGTAACGCATTTCCAGAGGCAGCTCGCCATTGAAAATAGTGTTACCTACAGTTGTAACTACCAAAGACATACCGGTTTCACCGACAGCTGCACCCTTTTCTTCATCATAGATTTCGCTGTTGGGAATATAAACCTCGATAGGTACCTGCAGATCTACCGCATGGTGGAAGTAAGCCAGCTGAGCTTCATCCACGCTGCTGTAGCGGGTTCCTTCACCCTTAACGTTCGGGTCATCCTTGCTGGTCTTTTCAATAGTCAGATAGTAGGAGCCCAAAACCATATCCTGTGTAGGAACAGCAACAGGCTTGCCGTCTTTCGGTGCCAGGATGTTGTTTACAGACATCATCAGCATACGTGCTTCAGCCTGAGCCTCAACAGAAAGCGGCAGATGGACAGCCATCTGGTCACCGTCAAAGTCAGCGTTATAAGCGGTACATACCAAAGGATGCAGCTTAATAGCACGGCCTTCGGACAGGATAGGCTCGAAAGCCTGAATACCAAGTCTGTGCAGAGTCGGTGCACGGTTCAGCAGTACAGGATGTTCCTTGATTACCTCTTCCAGAACGTCCCATACAGCGTTGGTAGCACGCTCTACCATGCGCTTAGCACTCTTAATGTTAGTTGCTTCACCGCTGTTTACCAAACGCTTCATAACGAAGGGTTTGAACAGCTCCAGAGCCATTTCCTTCGGCAGGCCGCACTGATGCATTTTCAGCTCAGGACCTACAACGATTACGGAACGGCCGGAATAGTCAACACGTTTACCTAACAGGTTCTGACGGAAACGGCCTTGTTTACCCTTGAGCATGTCGGACAAGGATTTCAGAGGACGGTTGCCGGGGCCGGTAACCGGACGGCCGCGACGGCCGTTATCAATCAAAGCGTCTACTGCTTCCTGCAGCATACGTTTTTCATTGCGGACAATGATATCGGGCGCATGCAGCTCCAGCAGACGTTTCAGACGGTTGTTACGGTTAATAACACGGCGATACAGATCGTTCAGGTCGGAGGTTGCGAAACGACCGCCATCCAGCTGTACCATAGGACGCAGTTCAGGCGGAATTACCGGAACTACATCCATAATCATCCATTCAGGACGGTTGCCGGATTTCAGGAATGCTTCGGCTACTTCCAGACGGCGGATAGCGCGCACACGGCGCTGACCGCTCAGCTCCTTCATTTCATGGCGCAGCTGCTCGGTCAAAGCTTCCAGATCAATAGCTTCCAGCAGCTCTTTAATAGCCTGTGCACCCATACCTACACGGATGCCTGCTTCAGGATATTTATCACGTTTTTCCATGTACTCGGGCTCGGTCAGCAGCTGGCCTTTAACCAGGTCAGTGCCTTCACCCGGATCAAGTACGATGAAGCTTGCAAAATACAAAACCTTTTCCAGGCTACGCGGAGAAATATCCAGAATCAAGCCCATACGGCTAGGGATACCCTTAAAGTACCAGAGAGGGGAATCCGTCGCAGCCAGTTCGATGTGACCCATACGGTCACGACGAACCTTGCTGCGGGTAACTTCAACGCCGCACTTGTCGCAGATAATACCCTTATAACGGATGCGTTTATATTTGCCGCAATGACATTCCCAATCCTTAGTAGGGCCAAAGATTCTTTCGCAGAACAGGCCATCCCGTTCCGGCTTCAGGGTTCTGTAATTGATGGTTTCGGGTTTTTTTACCTCGCCATAGGACCAGGCTCTAATCTGGTCCGGAGAAGCCAAACCGATACGCATAGACACAAAATTATTTACGTCGATCAAGAATCATTCGCTCCCTTCTCTTACATATTAGTCGGATCATCTAAGTCACCATCGGGATTATCGGTAATAGTGAAATTACCCATATCGGCAATGATGTCCCCAGAATCACTATCATCCTCGGTAGCGTCATTATCAGCATAATCATCAACAGGCTTTTCAGATGCGTTTTCAACAACCTGGCCGTTGATGTCTAAATCAACCTCGCGAGCGGTGGTTGCAATATCGTCATCCTCATCGTCGCGCAAGGAAACCTCTTCCTCGTCCTCGTTGAGAACCTTGATATCCAGACCGATGGACTGCAATTCCTTAACCAGTACCTTGAAGGATTCAGGAATACCAGGATCAGGTACATTTTCGCCCTTAACGATTGCTTCGTAGGTCTTAACACGGCCAACAACGTCATCGGACTTAACAGTCAGGATTTCCTGCAGGGTATAAGCAGCGCCGTATGCTTCCAGCGCCCAAACTTCCATCTCACCGAATCTCTGGCCGCCGAACTGTGCTTTACCACCCAACGGCTGCTGGGTAACCAAGGAGTACGGGCCGGTGCTGCGGGCATGGATCTTATCATCAACCAAATGGTGAAGCTTGAGGTAATAGGTCAGACCAACGGTAACAGGGTTATCGAAGGGTTCACCGGTACGACCGTCATACAGAGTAGTCTTAGCAGTTTTATCAATGCCTGCAAGCTCCAGTGCATCAGCAATATCCTGCTCATGCGCGCCGTCGAATACAGGTACGGAAATCTGTACTGCTTTTACGCTCTTGCCACCGAATTTATCAATTTCAACAGTTTCCGGCATACCATATTTTTCATAATCGTAGCCGTAATGCTCTAATTTCTTAGCGGTTTCGGAATTAGCCAGCTCTTCCTTGAAGGCTGCTTCAAATTCCGGAGTACCTTCTGCTGCGCCGGTTTTTTCAACGGCATTCAGCTTAGCTGCCAGGTTGGTAGTATCAATTTCCATACCCAGCGCACGTGCTGCCCAGCCCAAATGGTTCTCCAGTACCTGTCCGATGTTCATACGGGAAGGTACGCCCAGGGGGTTCAGTACGATATGTACCGGTTCGCCGGTCGGCAGGAAAGGCATGTCCTCACGTGCCATAATACGGGAAACGACACCCTTGTTACCGTGACGGCCTGCCATCTTATCGCCTTCGGAAATCTTACGTTTCTGGGCAATATGTACACGAACCTGTTCGTTTACTCCCGGCGGCAGATCATCGCCGTTTTCACGGCTGAATACCTTAACGCTGACAATCTTACCTGCTTCGCCGTGCGGTACACGCAGGGAGCTGTCACGTACTTCACGTGCTTTTTCACCGAAGATAGCACGCAGCAGACGTTCTTCTGCAGTCAGCTCGGTTTCGCCTTTCGGAGTAACCTTACCTACCAGAATATCGCCGGGGCGTACTTCGGCACCGATACGGATAATACCACGCTCATCCAGATCCTTCAGAGCTTCGTCGGATACGTTAGGAATTTCGCGGGTAATTTCTTCTTTACCAAGCTTTGTATCGCGGGCATCACAATCATATTCTTCAATATGGATAGAGGTAAAGATATCAGCCTTTACAAGATCCTCGTTCAGCAGAACAGCATCCTCGTAGTTATAACCTTCCCAAGGCATATAAGCAACAATTACGTTGTGACCTAAAGCCAGCTCGCCGTGATCGGTAGCAGGGCCGTCAGCCAAAATCTGCTTTTCGGTAACCTTGTCGCCTTTAAAGACGATAGGACGCTGGTTAACACAGGTACCTTGGTTGGAACGTTTGAATTTCAGCAGCGGATATACATCCACTTCACCGTTTTCTGCACGTACACGGATTTCGTTGCCTACTACGCGGATAACTTCGCCGGCACGTTTAGCCAGAACGCAGACACCGGAGTCGGAAGCAACCTTGTATTCCATACCGGTACCGATAATCGGAGCCTGAGTGCAGAGCAGAGGTACAGCCTGACGCTGCATGTTCGCACCCATCAGAGCGCGGTTAGCGTCATCGTTCTCCAAGAACGGAATCAGCGCGGTTGCGATAGATACTACCTGTTTAGGAGAAACGTCCATCAGGTCAACCTTATCCGGAGTAATGGAGAGGACATCATCCTTAGCACGGGCGGTAACACGCTCGCCCAGGAAGTAACCATCATCATCCAACGGTTCGTTGGCCTGTGCTACGATATATTTATCTTCTTCGTCCGCAGTCATGTATCTGATTTCTTCAGTTACACGTTTATTTTCTTTATCAACAACACGGTACGGAGTTTCCATAAAGCCGTATTCATTGATAACAGCATAGGTGGACAAAGAACCGATCAAACCGATGTTAGGACCTTCAGGCGTCTCGATAGGACACATACGGCCATAGTGGGAGTTGTGTACGTCGCGGACTTCATAGCCTGCGCGCTCACGGGACAGACCGCCGGGGCCGAGGGCAGACAGACGACGTTTATGAGTCAGCTCTGCCAGAGGGTTGTTCTGGTCCATGAACTGGGACAACTGGCTGCTGCCGAAGAACTCCTTAATAGCAGCAACAACAGGACGGATGTTAATCAGAGCCTGCGGGGTAATAACCTCGTTGTCCTGAATGGTCATACGTTCTTTTACTACGCGTTCCATACGGGAAAGGCCGATACGGAACTGGTTTTGCAGCAATTCGCCAACGCAGCGTACACGACGGTTGCCCAAATGGTCAATATCATCGCCGGTGCCATGGCCATCCATCAGGTTCAGCAAATAGTTAAAGGAAGCAAATACATCCTCATTGGTAACGGTATGCATTTTTTCATCGATACCGGTGGTGAACATCAGAAGCATTTCTTCTTCATGGTTCTGAATCTTGACAGCACGCAGACCGCGTTCGTTATAAATGCCGCTTTCTGCAATCTTATCAAGATTTTCATCGGTCATCTTAGTGCCTGCCGGCAGGATGATTTCGCCGGTTTCTTCATCAGCAATAGCCTCAGCCAGTACGGTACCGCTCAGGCGGTTGCGCCAGCCAAGCTTTTTGTTGAGCTTATAACGGCCAACATTAGCCAGATCATAACGCTTGCTGTCGAAGAATGTGTTTTCAATCAGCTGTACGGCGTTTTCCAGAATAACAGGCTCGCCAGGACGCAGCTTCTTATAAAGCTCCAGCATAGCTTCATCTCTGTTAGTGGTAGTATCCTTTTCCAGAGTTGCCAGCAATGCCGGATGATTGCCGAAGCAAGCCAGGATCTCATCATTGGAGGATAAGCCCAGAGCACGCAGCAGCACGGTTGCCGGAACCTTACGGGTACGGTCTACACGAGCAGAAATAATATCATTAATGTCAGTTTCATATTCAATCCAAGCGCCACGGTTAGGAATTACAGTAGTACCGTAAATCTTCTTACCGCTGGGATCCATAGTTACACTATAGTAAACGCCGGGAGAACGCACCAGCTGGCTGACAATAACACGTTCAGCACCGTTGATAACAAAGGTACCGGTATCGGTCATCAGCGGGAAGTCGCCCATAAATACAGAGGATTCCTTAATTTCGCCTTTTTCCTTGTCTTTGAAAATCAGGCGTGCTTTAACGTTCATCGGTGCAGAATAGGATTCATCTCTCTCCTTGCACTCTTCAACGCTGTATTTAGGAGTTCCTAATTCAAAGCTTTCAAAGGAAAGCTCCAGATTACCTGCAAAGTCTTTAATAGGAGAAATGTCATGCAGAATCTCCATGAGGCCCTTTTGAACGAACCATTCGTAGGATTTTCTCTGGATATCAATCAAATGAGGCATTGCCAAAATTTCATTGATTCTTGCATAACTATACCGAGTCCTATCACCTACTGGAACCGGTTTAAACATGTAATTCCTCACCCCTTCTTGTATTATCAGCACACTAAACTCGGCGAATCATGCGTGACAAAAAAACAACAAGGTTCTTACCACAAGGACCTTGTCAGTTGTCTTCGATGATCTGCCTCATCTTTCATTATAAGCAAGATACGCCGTTCAACCACTGACCCGGCAGTATTTGTTGTCAAAATTTACACCTGCAAAAATAATAATGATGTAGTATGATATGTTATCATAAATTACGCAAGTTGTCAAGATTTTTGTCAAAAAAATACAGACACACCATCTTCGATGTGTCTGTATTCGCATAGCCGCAGCTTATTCAAAGCGGCCTTTAAGTACAATCTCTTTATCCAGAAGTGCAACCTGGCCTTTAGCAAACAATGCGTCGATATCCAGGTTTTCGTCCAGAACCAGCAGGTCAGCATCCGCACCGACTGCAACGCAGCCTTTAACGCCGGTTTTGCCGAGCAGCTCGGCAGGTGTAGAGGTCAGCAGCTTGATAGCCTCTTCCAACGGCAGACCGCGACGCACCAGACTCTTGATAGTCAGATGCAGATATTTAGGAGAGCAGTAGGTCAGACCGATGCAGTCACCGTTTTCATTGAACTTAGGTTGGGAACCGAAAGCATCACTGCTCATCGTCAGATGATCAGTGCTCATACCCTCCCAGCTCAGGATTTCCATAATCTGCTCTGCGCCGATTTCCATATCCTCATCAGTGCTGCCGGCAGTCATGTCGAAGTAACCGCCGCGACGTACAAGCTTTGCGCCTTCTTCCATCAGCTCGCGAGTACGCAGCATATGAGTCGGCAGGAAGTTTTTTGCAGGAACATCGGAATGGTCCAATGCGTAGAACAGCGGGTCCAGCTTGCCGATACCGGAGCCCATGTGCATGGTTACCAGGCCGGCAACGTTAGCCAGCAGGCCACCGCGACGGGTTGCGGTAGCAACCTCAATCAGCTCCGGTCCCTGAGGATTAGAGCTACGATGATCGCTTACTGCAATCTTGGTGCCGATAATCGGTGGAACCATCATGATATCCTTTTCGATAGAACCGGTAATGGTCGGAGAAGGGATACCGTAAGCACCGGTCAGGCAGTAGGCGGTAATGCCTTCTTCCGTCAGTGCGCGTGCCTTAGCTACAAGGTTTTCTACGCTTCTGGTTACACCGTCTGTACCCAGAAGGCCCAAAACGGTAGTAATACCGCAGCTGGTAATCTGGCTCAGCATTGCTTCAGGTACGCGGGAAGCAGGGCCCTGCTCACCGCCGCCGCCGGTGATATGCATATGCATATCAATGTAACCGGGCAACAGCTTTTTGCCGCTGAAATCAAATACCTCAACCTCAGGCATACCTTCGTAGCCTTCGATTTTATCAGCAATACGCACTACCTTATCTGCAATAACCAGCACATCTTTTTTACCAAGATGCGCAGGTGCATAAACGTCAGCGTTTCTAATTAACTTAATCAAAATGTGTCACTTTTCCTTTCATTGTGTACTAAGCAGTTGCTCAGTACTGCCGACTTGCTTGCGCAACCGGCTTATTTCTTTTCGTCTTCCAGCTTAGCAATACCGATACCGGTGTAGCCGTAGAACAGAGCGATAATGAAACCGGTGTAGCAGAGAATTGCCCACGGTGCATAATCCAGAGTTTCAATACCGGTGCAGGCAGTCATGTAAGCACCTGCTGCAGACCAGGGAACCAACGGTACAAATACAGTACCTGCATCTTCCAGTGTACGGGACAGGTTCTTAGCAGCAAGACCTCTTGCTTTATAAGCATCACGGAACATTTCACCGGGAATCAGAATGGACAGGTAGGAGTTACCGGTGCACAGGCCCATGGTAATACAGGAAGCAACGGTGGAAGCAATCAGGTCACCGGTGCTCTTAGCAAAGGTCAGGATTTTTTGCAGAACTACTTCCAGGCAACCGGCCTTGCTCATAATACCGGCAAAGCAGAATGCGCAGAATACCAACAGAGTGGTGCCCATGATTTCAGCCATACCGCCGCGGTTCAGCAGCTTGATAATCTGCGGAGCAGCGGTAGCGGGGTCAAAACCGGGAGTGGTCAGCATGGAAATTTTAAAGCCTTTTACAGTAGCCAAAAGAAGGTTTTTCAGGTTAATGTTTTGGAAAATCAATGCTTCAGCGCCTGCCAAAACAGTAGAAGCCATCATAACCGGCAGAGTCGGTTTCTTAAAGATAGAGCCTGCCAGAATCAGCAGTACAGGCAGAATCAGCAGAATGTTAAAGTTGTACATGCCATCCAGCTGAGTCAACATAGTGCTTACTGCTTCGGAAGAAACATCGCCGCCGATATTGCCCTTTAAGCCTACAAAAGCGTAAACAACCAGAGAAATAATAGTTGCCGGAACGGTAGTCCAGAACATATGAGCAATGTGCTCATAAAGAGTAGAGCCTGCTGCAACCGGTGCCAGGTTAGTGGTATCGGACAACGGGGAGATTTTATCACCGAAATAAGAACCGGCGATTACAGCACCGGCAGTAGCTGCCAGGTTTACACCCAAAGTGCTCGCAATACCCATCAGTGCAACACCCATGGTAGCAACAGAACCCCAAGAGGTACCGGTTACGATAGATACTACTGCGGTAATCAGGAACGCAGTTACCAGCATAAAGGTCGGGTTTACAATCTGTACGCCATAATAAATCATCATCGGGATAGTACCGGAAGCCATCCAGGTACCAACCAATGCACCAACGCAGGTCAGAATCAGGATTGCCGGCATACCCTTAGCAATCTTCTGGCAAATTTCGTCCATCATTTCATCCCAGGTAACACCAACGCGGTAAGCAATCAAGCCGGCAATAGCAGCTACCAACAGCAGCAGCGGCTCGGTTGCGTAACCCAAATAGCCTTTGCCGACAGTCAAAATAACCATCATGGCAATAATAGGAATAATGGATTCCGTAAAGGTTGGCATACGCCTATTTGTTTTTTCTTCAGTTTTTTGCATATCCTTTGACATAATACCCTCGTTTCTGCCGGTCATATAGCCGGCTTAATTTTGCGCAAGCAACGCTATCTATAAAAATTTTATCATTATAGCTTAATTATCTCAACAGTTTTCTTTATCTATACTTATTGGAATTTTTCTTGTATACATAAGCAATTTATTCACCGTTCTGTATTTTGTATACAAAATTTGTACTATAATTTGTGGACATTTGCTTACTTATGCGCTTTTTTATACTAAAAATTTAGGACTTCTTCAAACGCGTTGAAGAAGTCCTAAATTAAAAAGTCAATAATATTACTTTTCCTGTTATAGTATTTTGATAAATTATTCTTATATAAAGAACAGAAAGTAAATTAACCCTTTATCTTTTCCTGCGACTCTTTTAAAAGCTCCAAAAAGCGTTTCGTAGGCAAGGTAAAGTTAAATTCATAATCATAAAGAACCGAAATAGGCATATTTCCCGAATACTTGACCGGGAATTCGACTAATGTCCCCTGCTCCAGTTCCTTCCTTACCTTTACCCGCGGTGTCAACGCTATGCCCAGGTTCTGCTCTACTGCCATCAGAACGGATTCCGAATCACTGAAAGTCAATACGCTTTGCAGACGCGTAAAATCAACCTTCGATTTCAAATGCTTGTAATATACCTCGCTTACAGGATAGGCAATAAAGGGATAATCATAAATATTATTGTTTTCCCCCATCTGCTCATACAGTTCTTTTGAAGCTACAAAAACCATCGGCTGATTCCAAAGCTGTACACGCTTGGTATAAAGCGGCTGCACATCAATATGCACAAAGGCAAAATCATACAGCTTTTGTACAAAAGCATCGTTTATCGTCGATTCTACCGTCATACAGCGGTTAACCTCTATATCAAGCTCGGGAAATTCCTTTTTGAGCTTCAACAGCACAGGCAATAGATAAAAATTTATGCCCTGGGTGGAAACGCCTATTTTCAGACTGTAATTCTTCTTTTGAAACTGTCTCATTACCTCCTGGCTTTTCTGATAATCAGCCATCAGCTGCTGTGCTATCGGCACAAAGTTTTTACCTGCCTGCGTCAGATAAACATTCTTGCCATCTCGGGTAAAAAGAATAACGCCGTATTCTTCTTCCAAAGCGTTGATATGATTGCTGATTGTAGGCTGGGTAAAATTAAGATATTTCGCAGCCTGCGTAAAACTGCGGCACTGTACAACAGTCAAAAAAGATTGATATACTTGTATATTCATTTCGGATATTCCTCAAATTCTTATATTTCATCGAGAACAGGTACAAAATATGCTTCCACACCGGTAATTTCTCCCGGCTGCAAACGCACAAAGGTCTCCGACGCTTTACCGTTAATGACAAAGCAGGAATAAGTATACTTGCCGGTTGCCTCACCGTTATCTGTTTCCTGCTGTACATCAGCAGAAGGAACAAACTGCTGGTAAATCAAATCACAGTCATCGCACTCCTCCGCCTCATAGCTCAACGCGCCATCCGGTTCTACAATGGCAATACCCGCACCCTCACGCCCAAAGATAGGCTTTTTGATATAACGCTGGCCTGAAAGCGGCTTGCTGTCCAGATAAGTCGGCGTTAAATGCGCAGCCAACAATTCTTCCTCCTGCGGTGTCCAGAACAGACGATGCTGATATAAATACCATGCCAGTGCCAGCAGTGCTTTATTCTGCAGTACAATTGATTTCACCGGATTAACCAGATCAACAGCACCGAAATTAGCTAGCTCCATAAGCTTTAAGCCAACAGGATAGCCATCCTCGCTTTCATCATCCATCAAAAGCTCCAGCGGATGCAGACGATACAGTATATCAAGCTTATCTTCCTTACTTTTGAAGATTTCATTGGGAATGTAAACTCCGTCATCATGTACAATCAGCTCATCCAGGCCGACAAGACGACAAACGAATGGCTGCTTGCTCAAAATGCGTTCACGCAGCACCTTTTGCACGCGCTCAAATAAAAATTTGGCATTAGCCCAGTCCTCGCTGTAGCTTTTATCAGCAGCAAAAGCAATGCGTACTACATCCTTATCTGCATATTTAGGCTGTTCCAACAGCTTTAAAAATGGCTCTGCCAGCTCCTCACCATCCGAACGCAGCTGCAAATGCAGGCTGTACTCCTTAGCAAAATATGCTTCCGCTACCTTGTTGGCATAAAATGTTTCCGGCAAGGCGCAAGGAGTATCCGAATTGATCTCTACCAGCTTATAGCAGCCGTCAGTATTCTTTACAAAGTCAAGACG
>ERZ791702.316-NODE-316-length-24900-cov-82.5782_pt1 | contig 24900 bp, 15 predicted proteins | sample MGYA00510050_ERZ791702 | MGnify/ENA primary metagenome ERZ791702 (study PRJEB30046, sample SAMN00715230) | human gut metagenome | study: EMG produced TPA metagenomics assembly of the A metagenome-wide association study of gut microbiota in type 2... | reverse complement strand
GCTTCTTGTACTACTTGTCTGTTTATGTAAAATCTTTCAAAGAACTCTTTCTTTAGTTGCTTAGAGTAATACTTGATTTCTCAAAAGCGAGTGCAAAAGTACTAACTATTTTCCATTCCACCAAATTTTTCGAGAAGAAAATTGCATTTCTCTTCCAAATTTAACACTCATAAACACTTTTCACGCTTTAAATCCGTTTTTCTCCTAATTATATATACGCGCGAAAGAACGTTTGTGTTCGAGCACACGTAAAAGAAGATGCATTCCGGGCTTTTCTACCAAATGAATAGAGAACTACTTTCAAAAATACTCTCCACTCTTCACCAACCAGGCTGAAACCCCGATAAACACTAGGGTTGTAGGCGGTGAAGAGTGGTGGTGCACTCTTCACCACTCTTCACCACTCTTCATCCAAACCATTTTAGAGAAAAAGAATATCAGGCAGGCAAAGGTTCCGTCATCTATGATGACCAAGCCTTAGCATAAATGATGACCAGACCTTAGCATAAATGATGACCAGACCTTGGAATAAAAAATAGCAGAGCCTTACGATAAGTGAAGAGTGGTGAAGAGTGGTGAAGAGTGCACCACCACTCTTCACCTCCCACACCCCTAGTGTTTATCGGGGATTCAGCCTATTTGGTGAAGAGTGAAGAGTAAAAGCGAGAGTAGTATTTTTACGAGCAAATCGCCCCATGATTACTGGGCGAGAGGAGTGGTCGAATCGAAATGACAGTCCTGGGGAATTCTTTCTCCCGACGTATCGTTTCTTGCCTGGCAATGGCACAAAGTTGCCCTGGCAAGGGGCAATATCTTGCCATAACCAGGCAATAAATGAAAGAAGCCTACTTTCAACCTGTCAGAACCATCATGACGACCTCTCACTGACGTCTTGACACATCGCAAGTAACCATAGTATCTACACATTGATACGTAAAATAACGGAATAAATGTTAATAAAGAGCAGATATAATGGCAGATTCAATAAATGGCATTATCTTTGCACCAATTATATTGTGGCATAATCAGCTTTGCCATCAAGAAACAATAAAAAATCAACTAAATTAGAAATTAGAATTATGACAGAAAAAGAAATGTACAATCTGATAAACAGTCAGAACGGACAGTCAAGCAACGGCTTCGCTGTCAACGAGAAAGAGCGTGGATTAAGCGGTGTATTCTCCGCACTGATGCGCAAGGTTTATACTTGGATGACATTGGCACTCGTCATTACTGGTGTTACTGCTTATGGTGTTGCCAGCAGTCCTACCCTATTGATGACCCTGATGACAAGCCGCGGTTTACTCTTCGGTCTTATCATTGCAGAACTCGCCTTGGTGTTCATCATCACCGGAGCCTTGAACCGCCTGTCGCTGAGTACAGCCACTCTGCTCTTCATCATCTACTCGGTACTGAATGGAGCGATGCTATCTTCGGTATTTGCAGTATATACAATGACCAGCATTGCCAAGGTCTTCTTCATCACCGCCGGCACATTCGGAGCGATGGCTTTCTACGGATACACCACCAAGAAGGATCTCACCTCTCTCGGCAAAATTCTCTTTATGGCGCTGATTGGTCTGATTATTGCCACCGTAGTCAATATGTTCCTGAAGAGTTCCGGATTTGAATACATCTTGAGCTATGCGGGTGTAGCCATCTTCGTGGGTCTGACAGCATGGGACAGCCAGAAGATCAAGATGATGCTCCAGACTCAGTACGATATGAGCGAGGGTGCTCAGAAGCTGGCTCTCATCGGAGCCTTGACATTGTATCTCGACTTCATCAACCTCTTCCTCTACCTGCTCCGCATCTTCGGAGGAAGCAACAAGGACTAAAAGAACAAATATGTAAAAGAACCTGTTCAGATTGTTTCTGACAGATTCTTTTACTATATATAAATTGATAGATTATCTTAGAACTCCATCTTTATGCACCTTGTTTGTTATAACGTCCGTGCATATCAATCAGAGACGTATAGAAATCGACACAATTGGTTGTACGAGTTCTACTATATGTCAAAACATTCTGACTATCATACGACTGATACTGGAACAAACAAGGCAATCCCGAACTATCTGTAACAATAGGTGCCAAGTTAACGCCAGTATTGGAAACGATAGAAATTTGCCCATCCTCTTTCTTAAACATAGCTATCAGACTATACAAAAGATCGTCACGTCGCAACATTGGGATTTCATCCTCTAAAGTATCCCAAACACCATGCATATAGAGCACGCGATCGGGCATTGCTATCGCCACATTAATTCTCATTTTTCTCAAAATAGTTTGTGGTTCGCCAGGAGACGACAATCTAGCATCAAAGAAACCATTAAAGAAATATACCTTACCTTTGGTGACATCTCTCTCTGAAATATGAGCTTGACGCAATGCATTTGAAACAAAATCACCTTGATTAACCAACCCTGCATTAGGTCCTGCAAACAACTGGCAGAACTTCATATATTCCGCAACAGTAGGCCTTTGCAAGAAACAAGTTAACCTCTCCTGATAATCGGCCATTGTTCGAACATTTCTTCGTTCTGTATATCTTCTAGAAAGGATGGTCTCTCGGAAACTCAAGAATGTTCTACTAATCCATATCAACGGTCCAAAAAAGAACAGAGCAATAGTTGCCAGAAAACGCCACCCACTTGCTATTCCATTAACTTCCCATTGTTTTACTTCCGCTGGCAAAGAAGCGATTTCCTCCTCAGTAGGTTCATGCCATACATTCACTCTACCATCCGAAGCATCATAGAAATATCCCACAACAATATGGCTCTCCTTATATTTCTCTACAGTATCACCTGGAGTAAATCTATCTACTTTCGCTCCATCAAGCCATCCAGTAAAGGAAAGAATAATAACAGACACAAACCATACTGCAAAACCAACTGCAAAGCTTTTCAAGCAGACCCAACAAGGCTCCACAAAAGTATCTTTTTTCTCCAAACAAGGTTCTTCCGGTTTACTGATGCCCAAGAAGAAATTTTTTCTCTCCGATGGATTCATTAATTTTGCGACACCATCATCAGTTATGACCTCGTCATCATGTCCTTTTGGATAAGTACATACATTGGCATAACAACACATACTTTGCTTAAGAATATCATCACTAGAATGAGATTCCCCGTCTTTGCCTCGCAACTGACTGACAAACTCCAAATTGCGTTCATCAGTAATCAGGACATGCTGCTCGATTTCGTAAAGTTCATCCTCCTCCTGAACAGTTTGCTTGGCTTGCAACAACAATTGCTCTGGTTCTTTTTTATCGGCAGGGATTGCCTTTCCCTTACCCTTAAATGCACCTTGAAGGAGAAGCAGCTCTAAGATAAGATATTTTCTTTTAGGTAAAATCTTTATAGCAGTCTGCAACCACATTTCTATACGTTCAGCCTCAAGATCGGACAAAAGCACAGGTGAACGATGGGCAAAAAGAGACAATGCATAATAATAATAAACATCAGGATCATTCGGAGTCAAATCGACTGCCATCTTAAAATTAAGACTTGCCAACTCATAGTTTTGTAAAGATAAATAAATCAAGCCTTTTCCGAACAATGAGTTCACATCACGAGGGTTACTCTTAGGATCAGTCTCAAAAGCCGTTCTCAGATTCTCTGCTTGACTTGCAGAAAATAACAAAGGATTAACCACTTCTGGAACAAACTGATGTTCCGCTCCACATTTAGGACACTTAGCAATGCCTACAGGCAATGGACTTGTGCAGACTTTACATCTTTGGATTTTTAACTGTGCCATATCTTATCTATCGTTTAGTTTATGTTAAGTAATCTATTTGCCTTTGAAAGCAAACGAGTTCGTTCGTTCACCACCTCAGAAGGTATTATAGATTCTGCTTCACGTATTAACTTCTTCCACTCTCTTTCACTGTCGGAAGTCATATGTTGCTCTGCCATTTCTGTCAGTTCTTTCACCAACATTCTAACATCGTTGGTATTCTCTTCTAATTGAATTTGTTGCACATTGTATTCCACGTCATGTCGTCCTACTATACTTGCAACAACCACCCAAATCACTGTTAGAGCCAATATTCCAAAAAGATAAAGACGAATCGACATTTCTGGAAATATTGCTATTATTTCAGGAAGATCAAAATGAATACAGAGAATTTGACGCCCCAGCTCAGTACCACACAAGAAGAAATAAATCATCCATAAAAACGCAGCACCAATATAATACAAGGTACTAATACCTAGGAAGACTTTAAAATAAGGAGTCTGCTTCGTTATATTCTTTATTTCTGCATGCCCCTTTTGAAGCCATACGAAGAACAAGGCTTCCAAGAAGAAAGTATAGAGCATATTAATCCAATAAAACGCCGTAGGGGAATCTGGCATCAAAAGCAGGAATCCCAACAGTGTAACCCCAAATGCGAGCAAAGGAGTTAACCATGAATAAAACGGATTTTCTTTCATTTTCAAACTTATTTTACGGGTGAACAACAGGAGGTACAGGTGGAATAGGTGGTGGAGCTTGGGTGGCAGACGTAAACAACACCGCCAATTCTGGCAAAGTAGCAGCTGCCACCCATGATGGAAGCCCTGCCTTCCATACCAACGTTTGTTGAGTTAAAAGATTTTGCGATACCAATTGCTGCAAAATAGGCAAGTCATAAGGACCAGCTTGTTGCTGATTGAGACAAACATATATTTGCATGGACTGGGGTGGTGGAGGTGGAGCCTGAACTCCAGACATAGCACTATGTGCAACAGTTCCTATTTGACTTCCAAAGACATTACCAATGCCAACACCCATTCCGAGTCCCATGCTTGCTCCCATTATATTGCCTGCTGTTCCCTCATTACCAGCAGCAGTTTCCATTACATCCAACTGTCGCTCCTGCTGATAAGAGTATCCTTCACGTTGGCGTTTTCTAGCCAATGCACGGCTTTCCAAATCCATTGAACCTGCCTCAGACTGAGCTTGAAGAATCTGTTGATAGTTGGAATCATCTTCATGCGGATTTATTCCCTCCACATCGAACTTCGTAAGCTCCAAGCCATACTCCTCAAAATACTCATTAATATGCTTACGGGCATAATCAGAAATATCAAGGAGATAATTATTGACTTCTGTAACGCCAACTCTTTTCTGACTAAAATATTGACTAATAACAGAAGTTACTCTTTGAGAGACCGCTGAAGAGAATTCATCTGCAAAATCTTCCAAATATACATCATGCTCTGTTCCTACATATTCTCTAATAAAAGCGATAGCGTTAGTAATTCGAAATTCATAACTACCAAAAGCACCAACTTTGATTGTCAATCCTTCATCACACAAAGAATAATCACGAATGGTAAGACCGACACCCCATCCAGCATCATCACCTGCAAAGCGATGTCTTATAGTACTTACAACATACAAAGAGGTTTTAAACGCAGTCTCCCCACCAAATGGAATATTTACTATTTTTTCCAAAAAAGGAATATTATTAGTAGAGAGGGTATGACCACCTGGCTTCAATAAGTCGGAGTACATTCCTTCCGACATAAAAACCATCTGTTGTCCCTCTTGAACTGTAACCTTGGCATGAGTAGATAAATTGTCGTAAGGATGTCTGTGAACTAGGCATCCTTTCTCTAGATTTATAAAGACATTATCAATGAAACCTTTTCGCTCATCACCTTGTCCTTCATAAGTGTTACCTTTAGAACGTAGATTTTTAAATAGATTCATAAATATAATATTTAGATTGAATAAACTTTATTATCAATAAGTTTTGGTTGCAAAGTAACTACAAATTATCTTACAACAATGTTCAAGTCACAAAAAACAAGAAGCATTAACGTAAAAAAGTAGCCAACCTTTTTTATTTAATTTCGATTAGCGTTGACGCAACAAAACTTTCTTCACTTTACCATCAGCATACTTGTTAATACAAACACCCTGACGAGGAGCAACGATTCGTTTGCCATCCAATGTATAAGTGCTTACCGGTTGTTTCTCATCCAATATCAGTACACTAGCAATGCCAGTACTCTCGTCATCGGCATCCTCCACAATAGCCTTGAAATCTTTCCAATAATAAGCAGCAGCATAAGCAGCCTTGCAACCTTTTTTCACATGAAGTACAGTCTTCTTATAATTGAACGAATTTTGGAAAAACATCGTATTGAGACTCTGGGGCATCTCACTATAGACATACATATCACTCAATGTTTTCATTCCCCGAAGCGTGTACCACGTAAGAACCGCCTTACTTGGGATATAGAGTCGTTCCAAAGATTCACAGCCACTAAGCATATAATCGCTCAAATTCCCCGTCACACTTTCAGGAATTCTTAATTCCTTAAGGGCTTTTAGACCAGCAAATGCTCCCGTCATACCATTTGATTTGATAGAAGTAACCGTAGAAGGGATGACTATATACTCTAATTTTTCAGCTCCAGAAAGCATCGGAGTAATTACCGTAATAGCTTCAGGAAAAGTAAAACTTTTAAGACCTGTTCCCTTGAAAGCGAAGTCTCCTATTTCAGAAACGCCAGAAGGCACATCAAACTGTTCCAAAGATTCGCAACCACGCAACATTCCTTTAGGAATCGCCATAAGATCCGCAGGAAGGGTAATGGAAATAAGGGAAGCACAATCTGCCAAAGCATAACTTTCTATGACTTGCACGGACGAAGGAAGCATCAGATTCTCTAAACTTGCACATCCACTGAACATATATGAGCCTATGGTATTATTGGCTGAATACAACGGAGCTTTCGTCTGATTCATAGGACTTCCTGTCAGAATAGTTCCATAAGCATCACCACCCTCGACGATGCTAGCTTCACTCAAATCCAATATTTTCAAGTTTGATTCCGCGGTTTCCGAAGAACTAACAAAATCTTCTTTAACAGAAAGATTATAACTACCTAGATTGTCTTCTTTCCCCATCATTTCTCGCAGACATTTCACATCCGTTCCGTTGATGGGTCCCTTAATTTTTAGATTAGTTATTAAGGGGCGCTGATCATCCGGCAACATATCATAGAGTGTACCTGCTTCTTTCAAATCTACAACCAACTGCGTGGTTAGCAAATTTGCCTGAGCATACGCTACTATAACAAGCATAAGAGCTACAAATAGAGTTAAGATTTTCTTCATACGTTCGTTTATATTATTAAAGGTTTTCAATATCATTATCATTTCTGATATTGCAAAGGTAGCGTTTTTGTCGATAAATCAGGATTCAATGGGTAAAAATGCTAAACCATAGCGTAAAAAAATGACGTATCATTCCGTAAAACGACACGTCAAATCATACAATCAGCTCATTATCAATCCATTTTCACTCCTTCTTTTTGGGAAGGTGAACACTGCGGAAAGCATTAGGAGTACAATGATGGCTTCCCTCAAAGACCCTTCGGAAAGTGGAGAGCGAATTGAAACCCGATTTCTCAGCTACCTCAACCAAGGAGTGTTGAGTGGTCAGCAAGAGCTCTTCGGCATGTTTGATTCTGAGATTATTCACATAATCATAGAATGTCAATCCATTTTCCTTATTGAAAAATCTACTGAGATAAGTACGGTTCGTTCCCACAAGCCGTGCCACATCCGACAACTTAAGACGTGGATTGAGGAACAGCTTTTCTTCGACAAACAATTTGTTGATAATCGCAGATATGTCTCCCTCCAATACCGGTTTACCTGTATCTCCATCACTTTGTGTTGCATCAGGCTCCTGCAACTCATCTAACACAGACTCATGCCTATACAGAAAGTAAGAGACTACCATCCACGCAACCAACGAACAGAGCATATAAGCATTGTCGAAATCTACATCAAACATATAGCAGCTCGCCGTCCAAACTATGAGAATGATGAAGAAGCAAGTGAGAATGCCCCTGAGCCAATGGAGATTGACATTTTCCTGATAAGAGAAACGCTCCTTGAGCTGGCGCTGATAACGAGCAATATAGAAGAACATCAGCACATAAGTGACGGTTCCATAAACGGCACCGCAACCAGCAAGAACATCAAACCAACAAACCTTGCGAGTGAAAGCATACACGACTAGAGGCAATATAAAGATTGCCTCATGCAAAATGCCTTTGCCCCAAGTAAGCCATCCTGGCTTCACCAACTCCATCAAGACGAACATGTAGAAAGGTATGATGACCATATCTATAGCATTCATCAGATACCAAATAGTCGATTGCGCACCAATGCCATCCACAAACAGCAACAAGTCCTTCAGGCATTCCATATCCAAGATAGCCATCAGACAAGTGATTAATCTAGAAAGCTTTTCCTTGTTCTTTCGATAGAACATCCAAACCATCATCGAATAGAACATCACGCACAATCCATAAATAAAGAAAGTAATATGCTCTGTCATTTTTTCATCTGAAACTTAAGTTTACCACCATTCAAAATATCCTTATGCGACAGTTTGTAACCCCAAAACGGTTTATCGTTCAAGCTCATCTTTTGGATATAGAAAGCATCCTTCGACACTCCATCAGCAGAAAGAATGAACTTCCTGCCGTTTTCCAGATTCAGCGTAACCTTGTCAAAGCTTGGAGTACCTATATAATAATAAGGTGTACCCGGACATACAGGATAGAATCCGATAGACGAGAACACATACCACGCCGACATCTGTCCTGCATCATCATTTCCCGACAATCCGCCCGGGGTGTCATTATATTCAGTCTGGAGAATATGATGCACCCGCTCCTGCGTTTTTTCAGGAGCCCCGGCAGCGTCGTAAAGATAGGCTATCTGATGACAAGGCTCATTACCATGCCAGTACCATCCGTTATCAAACATCTTATCCAGTCGGGCAATCACCTTCTCGTTGCGAACAGGAGTTTCACCCTTCTTCTCCATCTTCTTTTCAGCCTTTTCTATCTGTTTTTCCTGCTTATCCATCGGCTTGCTGTTTCTGATTACCTCGAACAGACCTTCCGGGTTCTGCGGAACATACCAGGTATAATGACAGGTAGCACCCTCGGTGATGTAACTCTTGCGATGCACCAGGTCTTCATTATTCTCCCACTTGCCATTCTCGTATCTGCCATCCGCCCATCCCGTAGCAGGATTGATGACATTGCGCCAGTTCTCGGAACGGCGCATCAGATCGTTGTAATCCTCCAGATACTTCTGGCGCAGAGCGGCATCCTGACAGGAATCATGCAGCGCCTTCGCCATCTGTGCCACGGCATAATCATCATAGGCATATTCCAGGGTACGGGAAGTCTGCTCGTTGGTATGAAAGGCTTCCTCCACCATATCCTCCAACGGGATATAGCCATTATCCATATACGATTTGATGGCACGGCGGCCCTTTCCATCCCGATAATCCTTCGCCAGATAAGGAGTAGAGAAAGCGTTGAGACGCATTCCCTCGTAAGCCTTGGCTGCATCAAAATTGCGAATGCCCTTGACATACGCATCGGCAAGAGCCGCACTTGCATGATCGCCAATCATCGCCGCCGTATAACTGTTCCAGCATGGGAAGATAGGCATCCAGCCGCCTTCCTTGTACATCTGAACCAGAGACTGCATCATCTCGCCCGACATCTTCGGAGTGATGAGACTATAGAGCGGCAACTCTGCACGATAGATGTCCCACATGGAGAAATCGCCAAATTTGCGGAGATAAGAATAGGCAGGAACGGCATAGCCCTTGGAACTCAGGGTAGCATTGCCCATCTTCACGGTACCGGTAGAAAACTCCGGATAATCGCCATTCACATCACTCATCTCATGAGGGAGGAAGGATGCACGGTAGAGAGCACCATAAAACTGGTTAACCTTTGCCACATCCTTGCTTTCCACATCAATGGTATGAAGTCGGTCGCACCAGATTCCGGCAGCATACTCCATCATGCTGTTGAAATCCAATCCGCCATACATATAGTTTTCTGCATTGAGATTCTCCACTGCATTGTCGCGAGACGTAAAGGATGTACCCGACATCCACTCCATCGCCTTACCCGATCTGCCACGGAAGGTGAGCCAGGCGCCAATGCGTGGTTTACCCTGCACCTTCAAACCTCTTATCATCTTCCTGTCGCCCTCGAAAACACCGTAATCCACCAGGTCCTTCTCATCGTAAGCCAAGACGAAATGTCCGGAGAAACCAGCCGGTTTTCCCCATCCCTGATAGATGCGATGCACCGGATTATAACCATAGACGATATGATTGATGGTATCAATCTCGATGTATCCCTGTCCTTCATCACTGTTCGGATTGATGACAAGATGAACCAGCTCATCCTGCTCCGGAGTAACACGGAGAAAGGAGGTATGACTCAAGGCTGTCATCTCTGCCTTCAGATGTTCATCCTTCAGGCGGACAGCATAATAGTGAGGATGAGAGACTTCATCTTCATGGCTGAATGCCGTAGCTCTCTGTTCAGGCTGCAGACGAAGTTTTCCACCAAGCGCAGCCACCGTGAAAGAGCCATAATCCTGCGTACATCCGCCCACCAGCCAGTGGCTGCAGCGGAAGCCCTGCAGATGGGTATCCTTATAATAATAAGGTGCGATACATTTCTGTTCTGTATCCTGCGTCTGAGGAGTCCAGAAGTTCTGACCATTCGGAACGAGAACAGCGGGGATGGTTTGTCCATGTTCCTCACTACCCTTTCCGAACATGCCCGCAGTCTGGGTATTTGCCTGTGCCGTACCCACCATAGTATTGATGGCATTGAGCTGGCGGATATGTTCCAGGCGATGAATCCGCTCATGCATTTCCTGCTTCCAGGCATTCCAAGAATAGTAATGCGTGCCATAGATCACCTGACCTACGGGAGAAAGCATGACATCCCGCTCATTGAGCACGAACTTCACCAGCACGCTATCCTTCGCATTCTTATAGAATATCATCTGGAGATTGGCAGCCATCGGAACTACGCGATCCATCTTTTCCATTTCATCTCCCAAAACCACCAGACTAGCCTCTTCACGTGCTCCTGCCGGAGGAACATTTACATCAAAGAGGAGAGACAGAAGACGGTAAAGGGCTGTATCATGACCAAAGCGAAGTGTAGCCGATGACTTAACAGAACGCAAAGCCCGATCAGCCTCCGCCTCGATATTCTGCCATAAGGAGATAGCACTACGGGCAGGAATATCCTCATTCGTCGCCACGGTACCATTGTTGATAGCCATCCGAAGGTTATTGGCTTCATAGATGGCACGGAACTCATCATCGGTGAAAAGTGCATTCAAGCCATCTTCTATATCCTGTGGATAAGAAGAGAAATTCAAGCCTACATCCTGAATAGAAGAAGCCACCGTATGTATCTCGGTCATCAGCTTCAGGGGTTCATCCACCTTAGAGACATCCTTAAACAACTGAAGAAGGAAACGGCGAGGTGAAACCTGAGCCTGCACATGGGTACGATTCTCCAAAGCCTTCACTTCGGGAGAGACATACGCTATCCAAGCCATATCGGCAGAATCGGTCTTGGCATCCAGATTCAAGCCTGGCTGAAGGCTATACAACTCCGAAGTAAAAGCCTGCATACTCTTGGCGCATCGATCCACCACACTGGAACGAGCCTTTACCGCATTGCCCGCAGCAAAAATCTGCGGATAACGCTCAAACATACGATGAGCGATACCCTGATGCTGAAGGGCACCCAGCTTGCTCAGTCTGCCACCGTTACCTCTGGCATTTTCCCATACACGCTGCAGCATTCCCTTCACCTGCAAACCCAGTGGAGTGAGATTACTCTCATCTTCAAAATGCTTGCAGATCCAGACATACCGGTCATCCTTCGGCATCCAACGAGAACCATGACGACCGTAATGACTGATATAAAAGGGTGCATATCCCTGAGGAACACTCAGAGAATCAGACATCACATAGGTAGCCGTACCAAAAGTTCCAGTCTTGGCAGAAGGACCTTCCGGATAAGCATAATAGACTCCACCCATCTGCTGGCGGGTCTGAGCCTGCAGCGAAAGCACGCAAGCCAAAGAGATATATAATAATGTTACTTTTCTATTCATATAATAATGAAACGGAGAATACTCCCATTTATTGTTTTTCCAACCTCCAATCAATACCTAAAGGATTTCCATCCATACGCAGCACCCAAGGGAGACCGAGGTCCACAGCAATCTGCATCATAGTTCCATCCTGTTCTGCCTTGACGGTAATGCTCTTTTCATCTGCTGATATTTTCCGCCATAAAATCCCATTATAGACAAAGGATCCGGTTGCCTGAAGCTGACGCAGCGCCTTTCGGGAGATAAACAGGAAGGTACCGTCACGCATACCCCTGTTGGAACTCATATCGCATACATAGAGATTCCTGCCTTTCTGCGGACTATCCCAACAGAAGCCATCAGCCTCATCCACCACCTTACGAGGAATCAGATAGAGAGATTGATTACATTTCAGTATAAGCGTATCAGCCATACTCGTAGAATCTACTCCTACCTCCCAGTTACGATACTGTCGGTTGACAATGAAACGAGCCACATACTGTGCCGGAATAGTTTTCAAATACTTATCCACAGGTTGTGCAAAAACTGTGGATTTCTCTTTTCCTCTCATTATCAGCAGTTTCTGCGTTTTATCAACACCCTTTTCCTCAGTTTTAAAATCAGGAAGAACAAGTTTTCCACCACTTATCAACACATCGTGAGTTATGAACATCTGCTTCCATTGCTCTCCTTCTCTCACCACCTTCAAGTCCTTACCATTGGATAGATGGATGGTGTATTCAGGAATCATCGGCGAACCTACGATATAGAGATTCTGTCCGGCTATCGGATAGAATCCCAGCATATTGAAAACGAGCCAGGACGACATTGCTCCTCCATCATCATTACCCGGCAAACCGTCAGGAGAATCATCATAGTTATCGTTCACGATTTGCTGGATTCGCTGAATGCTCAAGTCCGGGCGTTCTACCCAATGATACAGGTAAGGAGTCATGAAGCTCGGTTCATTCGCCACATTGAAATGGCCATTGGCGAAGAAAGTATCCAACCGTCGGATGAAAGCATCCTTTCCTCCACAAGCCTCAATCAGTCCCGGAACATCGTGCGGAATACTGAGACTATATTCTGCCGACAAAGCCTCATAGAAGAAGGTTGACCACCATGGAAGATACCAGGGTGCCACCTTGGTATCCGGATGATAAGGAATCACAGGATGATAGACCTTCGACTTGCCCCAAGGCACAGAATCGAGCCATCTGCCATCCGCATTTCTCGGCATGATAAATCCCTTCATCCCCTGCCATTCATAATCAGAGCGCCAGAGGTTGCGCCAGTTATGCGAACGCTTCATATACTTATCGTAAAATTCCGGAAAGCCCAGTCCTTTTGCCACCTGGGCAATACACCAGTCATCATAGCTATACTCCACAGTACGGTTGCCGGCACGGTCTATTCCATACGGAATATAGCCCAGCGTGTTATATTCCATCAATCCACCTCTGCCATGCTTTTCCTCAGGCACACTGCCCACAAAGCCATCATCATCCGTTGGCGGCACTTCGGCATCCTTGATCATTGCCTTCAGCGCCAGCTGATAATCGATACCCTTCATTCCTTTGGCAAAGGCATCGGCTATGACTATATCCGCATTGCTGCCACCCTGCGTTCTGCCGTTCCAGTTGCCGCTTCTGGCATCAGGCATATAACCGTCATGCTTGTAGATATTGAGCAGGGAATTGACCATATCACGCTGCTGGGGTTCCTCTATCAAGGTAAGCAAGGGCATGGAAGTACGATAAGTATCCCAGATGGCATAGTAATCATCATAATAAGGCGTAGCGGCGAAATGAGGGTTTTCACCCGACTTATCCACAGGCATCAGCATCGTATGATAAAGGGCTGTATAAAACATCCGCTTCTGCTTTTCGGTGCCTGAGATTTCTATCTTCCCCAACTTTCCGTTCCAGGTTTTCCGCACATTCTTCAACTGGGCATCGAAGCCGCAGGCAGGGATATTCCGCCTTGCCTGGGCAATACTGATATGCGAAATACCAATCTTCAGATTGACGGTACTTTTCGAGAAGGCAACATCCAATCTTGTCTTTGATTCCTTCACCTTATATAGAGGCGCTTCGCAATTAGATAAAGGCACGTCACTCTGCAAATAGAAATATACGGTATAAGGACCGCCATTGTTCCAGCCACCCCTTACAGTACTCCATCCTGAGACGGCATATTTCCCATCACAAGTAACATACGAATCCACATACTGCTGAGTTTCGCGCTTATCAGGAATCGTGTCTATACCCAGGAAGGTAGCCACATCTATCAGGAGTTTTCCCTTCTGTTTCCTGCCATAATCCAATCGATAGAAGGCACAACGTTCTGAAGCGGTAATCTCCGTCCGGATTCCATTCTCAAAAGTACAGGCATAATATCCCAAGGCAATCTTCTCATCCACCCGTTTCTGGATGATGTCCCCTGCATCCAAGAAAGGCTGGATAAGAATATTGCCATACTTCTGTCCACCCCCGGTTCCGCTGACGTGCATCTGCGAGAATCCCTTGACAGGCTCAGGCATCGGCGCCCATCCTGCATTCGGCATAGACACGGCATCCGGTCCCGGCTTCGCCATACCGTATGGCATACAAGGTCCGGGGAAAGTTCTACCCAATCCCTCACTTCCGATACGTGGATCTACGTATCGGGAATAATCTTGCGCCATCAACGAGGATAGCCCGAGGACGCAATATAATGCTAAGGCCAAGATTCGCTTCATTATTGGTTTCTGGATTTTAAGATTTAAATAAATCATCAAATGATTGAGTTACCACGCTGAAAGTGCGCCAAAATCTTCAATTTCACCACATTTTGGCGCAGCTATAACGCCATTTGAATGCGATTCATCAAGACCTCCACATATCCATGACTCATCACCAATGCCTTGCTGGAAGTTTTCTTGGTTCCATCTTTCTTCGCAAAAGGGAAACAATCATTCAGCGACCATGTTTCGTTCACAGTATATGGGGGATGCTTGTCGAAATCCTCATCCAGCATGGCACTCCAAATACCATCATCAACTTTCGTCACCTCATAGTTTGGAACGACTATCGTCAGTTTGACCTGTTCATCTTTGATGTCGCAACGCACAAGAGGGCGAATATTGACACAATAAGAGGAATAACCACCCGAGTGATAAGCAATACCAGGCAAATAACCCTTTGCCATGATAACCCCCAATTCCTTGTCTGCCATCTCTATCGATGAACTAGCATTGCTAAAGGTTTTCAGAAACCAATAATTCAAATCGACAAAGAGTTCATTTTTACTCTTGCCTCGCACCGAGATGGTTTTCTCAAACGTCAAAGCATTGTCCTTGTCCAACGTATCTTTTTCGCCAAGATAAAGCGCAACGTCTTTCCATCTTTTTCCATATTGATTAATCACGTAGGTCTCGACCTCTTTACGGCTCAATGTTTGAGCATCTAATACTAGTACTCCCAAACACAGTAATATTAACAAAAAAATCGTTCTCATCAGATTTCAAATTAGAGCAACATAACAGACACTTTAATTGCCTATAATGTTGCTTTTATTTCACACAATACTATTCGTAGTCAATAATAGGGATTCCATTTCTCCATTTTTTATATTCATAAAATGGTTCTTCGCCATTCACAATTTTTCTCCGCCCCTCATTATAATATGGTACATCTTCGACTACTCCTAAATCTATATGATAACTCGCAGGGTAAGATCTTGTTTGCTGTATATCAAACGTTTTTCCTTTATAAGATATTTTATTATTACATTTAATCACTATAACTTGGCGCCCACAATCAATATTTCCCCAATCAAAATAGAATTCTCGTTTATTATAACGCTCTGAACTTGAAAGTTTGTAGCTAGTCTCTATGTTTCCATCTAAATTATACAAACATTTTTCTTTATCTTGGTATGCAAGTGAAGAGTGCAAGTAGTCGCCAATATCTATCATTTTAGGACTATAAACCTTACCCGATAATGAATCGCAACGCATTAAACCCGAAAAAGCAGATTTAAAAGTGCCTAGTTCTTTTAAATCCGGATTTACCACTAAAGTATGGTTTGTCCAATAACCAGGAGCTTTAACTTTTACATATGATATATAAATAGAACCATCTGAGTATAATTGCCAATTTGTTGGATTATCAATTAGCGTTATACGTCGAAAACAAACTTTTGGTAAAGTCTGTAAACTCCACACCCCAACATAGTGTCCATTTCCTTCCGCTAAATTATATACAAATGAGGACGTTATATTTTTATTTTGTTCAGAATTCATTAAAGAATAAAGATTGAAAGTAACAGAAGGTATACCAGAAGTCATTTCGGTTGTACCCGTACCATTGAATTCCACCTTACCTGTTGTCGTTAACTTTACATCATAGTTATTTGTAACTGTAGTTTTACCAAATATTAAACTTAATCCCGCAGATATTGCTTGCGCATAATTTCCTGCTGGTATTTTAGACACTAAATCTGCTAGTTTTTGGCCAAAAGTACCAGTCGAATCATTTTTTGTATTATTTCCTGTTTTTCGGCTCTTTTTTAAATTATCATCTATCAATGATTTTGCCCCTTGACCAGCCAAATTCGCCACAGTAGATTGCCACCCAGAAATTCCACCCATAGGTGTTATTGTTCCTGAAGAATTTAAATTTACATTCCCCAAGAAATTATATTTTGTGATTTGCTTATCATATGCTCCCAATATAAACTCTTTATCTGCATAATCAGTGCAATATGGAACTTCGAATTCAAAACCATTCCATCCTGTCTGTAAACCTTTTGTCGGATCACCAACTTGATTAGAGAATACAGCCATATTTATATCTGCAACATCATCTGGGAAAGCTAAAAAATTTGTAAGATTAAACAACTTTGAGCAAGAGCCATTTGCCGTTTTTATATACCATTGCGTACCTTGGCTTGCACGTTCACCTTCATAATAATAAAATACTTTAATGTAACCCGTTAATTGGTTATAAAACAACATGTAATTCTGTCTTTCATCTAGCCCTTTTTGCTTAAAAGTATGAAAAAGCATAACCCAGCCATCTTCTTTTTTAATGTCTTTCCTGAATGATTCACTCAGGGAAGAAGCGGTTCCATTAGCCCAAGGAGCTGTTACATTATGATTACCACTCGTGTTCAAAGATATAGTTTGCACATTTTCCCAATCATTCAACAACGTTGGATTAGTCGTTGATTGATTATGAATGTCAACAGTTGCTCTTGTTTGATTTTCTTGCTTCAACGAAGCCTGACGGTCATCATTGGCCAATTCTGAAATATTTTCAGAACAAGACAACAAGACTAAAGATAGTAAAATAAAATATAATTGTTTCATATATCCATATTTTTAAAGTTAGTAACTGTAAAAAAACTTGGTACATTTTTGCGCCACCACTAAAGCCATGGACGCATTATCATGCCGAGCATCTCGTCCATTAGCATCCACATCCGCTTTCATATACTGGTAAGGATTAGGAGAACCTAACAGCCCAGCCCCTTTCTCCAATTTAAGAGTGACACCTGATTTCAAGAAGATGCTACAAGAAAGATAAGTGCCAGGAGTCAAGACCAAAGTTCCACCCCCTCGCTTAGAAATGCGGTCGATAGCTTGTTGGAGCTGGGTTGTACATATCGTCTTGCCATCGGATAGAATTCTCTGCTTATCTGAGTGTAAGACAAGCGGCTTATTTTTCTGCGCCACAGCATTTATCCATGACACAGAAAACAATTGGAGTATCAAAAATATAATAATAGTTTTCCTCATCTAATTTAATCTATTCGTTCTTAAATGTATGGAACAACATCACCCAGCCATTCTCTTTTTTGAAAACTTATAAAGTAAGTTAGGATGCTAAATGATATAGCATCCTAACTATTATCATTTAGTAACCAGGATTCTGCTTCCAATTGGTGTTCTGTTCACGGACATCTTTTGGAATCGGGAAGATACGACAAGTTTTTTCAAAACGAGCAGTTGGGAAATCCTTCTTGTGAGCACCATACTCATTCTCGAAAGTTCCAAAACGAATCATATCATTTCTTCTCCAATTTTCATCAAAGAACTCGCGTCCTCGCTCATCAAGCAACTCTTGCAAAGAAGGATTATGGTCAAGCAGTGGAGCATGAACATAAGAACGAATCTGATTGAACAAACTCTGAGGTGTATCACCATTGGTAGCAGTAGCGCCACGAGTAATAGCCTCAGCCTTAGTCAAGAGGATATCGGCAAAGCGGAAGATTGGAAGGTCGTTGCTTTGGTTACGTGAGTTACGGAAATCCTCATCAATGACAAACCATTTTACAGATTTATAACCTTGGCACCATCCATGAACATCCTTACCAACATTCAAGCTCTCCTTATCCTTAAACTCTATATCCTTACTCAAAACCACATTCTCACCTTTGTAGGTAAACGGAGTGCTGGTCTTGGCATAAGTAGTTGCATCATACATGTAAATCTGACCTGCCAGAATATTATCATTACGTTCATCACCTGGGAGGGAGAACAAATCAGACATCTCTGGAGACATAGAGAAGTTACCACCTACGGAATTGCTCAGCTTCATTCCATAATAACTGTCAAAGCTACCCTTGGCCTGTCGCCAAGTACGAGGACGACCATATTGCATACCAGTTGCCTCTGTAGTATGGAATGGCATTGCATAAATGAAGTCCTTTATCTGAGAGCCATTATTTGGGAAGAACTTAGAGCGATAGCCATTAGCTCCCTCAGAAATGCTGAACTTGCCACTCTTGATGATTTCATCACAATATTTCACACAATCATTCAACTTTTCATTCTTGGCTGTTGCAGCATCATATTGATCAACGGATGCGGCTGTATAAACAGGCCAGTTGATATACAATTTCACCAAGAGAGCCTCAGCCATCCACTTGTTTGGCTTACCGTACGTGGTCGCATCATTTGTCTCTGAGAGATAAGGAATGATATCCAGAAGTTCACTCTCTATAAAACGGGCCACCTCAGCACGAGGCTTTCTTTCCACTGCTTCATTCTCCCCAGGAATAGCATCCAACACAGGCACATCTCCATAGCTATCCATCAAGATGAAATGATAGAAAGCACGCATGGCACGCGCTGGCGCAATTGCTTTAGGATCAGCATCGTCACCTCCCATAGTCACGATAACACGATTCGCCTTTGCAATACCAGAAGCAACATCAGCATACCAGCCTATACTTGGGTCTGTATCATAAAAATTATGCAGACAGGTATGAGCATATGTACCGCTATCGAAGTAATCACCATCAAAACTGATACCTACCCATTCATCAGAGGCCAAACACTGCGCCTCCATATAGCGGCGGCCCAAAGTGCCACGAAGATGATAATAAACATCTGCCATCAGAGCCTCTTGAGCAACTTCTGAAGTTGGATATTTTGTATATTGTGACTTAACAGGAACATCCAAGTCCGTGCAGGAAGTAGTCAAGCCTATCAATCCTGCTGCAAACAATAATTTAATATTTTGTTTCATTGTCGTAATCATTTAGAAATTAACCTTTACACCAAAGATGAATGAACGAGTGTGAGGATAGAAAGTCTCACGCAAGTCAAGACCTGGTTGCAAACCACCAAGGTTGACCTCTGGATCCAATCCCTTGTAGCCCGTGATAGTAAACACGTTCTTGGCTGTTCCATAAACCTGGATGCTCTTCAACCAGCCACCCAAATCTGTGAAGGTATAACCCAAGGTAACAGTTGACAAACGAAGATAACTACCATTTTCCAAGTATCTGTCTGACGGATAGTTGTAATGGGAATCAGTCTTCCAGTTAGGGTCATCAAGAACGTATGCCAATACATTCTTACCACCAGCCAACAAAGAACGGCTACTATAATGAGCACGTGTACCATTCATGATCTTATTACCGATGTTACCCTGGAAGAAGGCTGTCAAAGACCAGTCTTTATAAGATAAGGTGTTATTCCAGCCGTATGTCAACTTAGGAAGAGCAGAACCCACCTTTGTCTTATCCGATTCCTTTGGATCGGTTGTCAACTCACCAGTACGCTCACCAGTCTCCGGATCATGTACATAGAACTGAGACTGTCCGTTTTGATTATAGCCAGCCCACTCGTATGTCCAGAAAGTACCCAAAGCCTCACCTTCCATGATTCGTTCAACCTCACCATTAGAAGAGATACCTGCAATTCTCGGATCACCCCAATCACGGTACTTCACGGCGTAGGTTGAGTTGGAAAGCTTGTTAACCTTGTTCTTGTTATGAGACAAGTTCAATGTGGTATTCCATCTGAAATCTTTGGTCTGAACAGGCACTGCATTAATGGTCAGTTCAATACCCGTATTAGTGATATCACCCACATTGGCATTCATCTCACCGTATGGATAAATATTGGTAGATACAGGATAGTTCCATATCAAGTCGGTTGTCTTCTTGTTATAGAACTCAATAGAACCACTCAATCGACTATTCAAGAAAGCGAAATCCAAACCCACATTGAACATACCAGTGCTTTCCCACTTCAAATCAGGATTCGCATTCTTAGTTGCAACCAACTTATAGTAAGTTTCACCATCGTACTGGAAGCTACTGTTTGCATCCAAGCCATAGGTTGCTACTGCAGAATAAGCTCCGAAGCCAAGGGCATTACCGCTGACACCATAACCCAAACGCAACTTCAACTGATCAAAGATGCTACCTTTCATGAAATCTTCTTCTGAGATATTCCATGCTGCACTGACAGAAGGGAATGTACCCCAACGATGGTTGGTACCAAATACAGAAGAGCCATCGCGACGGATGGTTGCCTGCAACATATAGCGACTATCATATGAATAGTTGACACGACCATAGAAAGAGATGTTACGGACCGTCTCTTCCGTACCGCTGTCCACATCACTCATACCATGAATCAAGTTACCATATTTCAAGTTCTTATAACCCAAAGCATCATCATAGAAATTATAAACAGCCAAGCCAAAGCCATCACCACCAGTTCTCTCTTCCCAAGAATAACCAGCCATCAAACCCAACTTATGTACCTTATTGAAGGTTTTGTCATAATTAAAATAGGTTTCAAAAGTCTGGTCATGACCTGTACGGGTATTGCGGAAAGCCTTTCCGTTCTTACCACCATATGGCAGTTGAGACTCTGAACTGTTATAATAGCTATATACATTCTGGCGAGTATTATAAGAATAGTTAGCATTCCATATCAGCCCATCAACAATCTTCAAGGAAGCCTTGCCGGTAAACTGCATACGCTTCCATTCTGAATCATTGGAATCCTCATGAATCATAGACAATGGGTTGTAATTCTGCGAGCCTACATAACTCTGATACCAAGTACCATCCTCGTTACGAACAGGATTGGTAGGAGAATAGTAATTCATCGCATCCAAAACAGACGCACCGTCATTACCTGTTGGTACGCCATGGAACTTACCCTGCATAGCATTGATGCCTGCAGAAAGGCTCAAGCGGTCTTTCAAAACCTTGGTCGAAACCAGCGCACGACCATTAAAGCGATTCATACCAGTACCACGAACGACACCTTGATGGTTCATGTAGCTCAAACTTGCCACATATTTAGTCTGCTTATTGCCGCCTGTTATAGACAAATTATGATTGTGACTGAAACCCGTACGAAGCACTTCATCCTGCCAATCAGTATCAGCCCCAGCATCCTCAACGACTTCACCAGCCGCACGAAGTTGGGAAGCGGAAGCCATATCGAGTTTCTTTAAGATATTATCTACAGCCACATAGGCGTTATAAGTAACATTGGTCTTACCTTCAGCACCATTCTTGGTAGTAATGATGATGACACCATTGGCAGCCTTGGAACCATAGATGGCTGTAGCTGTTGCATCACGGAGAACATCTATACTCTCAATATCATCAGGAGCAACCATCGATATATCCATACCAGGAATACCATCTATGACATAATATGGTTGCATGGCAGAACCTTCACGAAGAGAAGAAGAACCACGGAGCGTAATGCTTGGCGTACCACTTGGGTCACCAGTAGTAGTAACTACCAGACCAGCAACCTTACCTTGCAACATCTGACCAGGATCGGTAAACACACCCTGGTTCAAGTCTTTGGAACTAACTGTAGTAACAGAAGAAGTCAAATCCTTGCGGCGCATCGTACCATAACCTACAACAACGACCTCATTCAAAGCCGTATTATCTTCCTGCAAAACAATCTGACTGTTAGAGCCAGCCTTTACCGTCTGCGGTGTAAATCCAATGTAAGAAAGCTTCAGCTTCGCTCCCGGCTTCACATTCAAGGTATAGTTACCATTCATATCGGTAACCGCACCATTGTTAGTACCTACCTCCATGACGCTAACACCTATGAGAGGTTCGCCATTGGCATCTTTCACGGTGCCGCTGACCTTACTTTGTGCAAATGTGAGTGTACTCACCAGCAGAAGGGCGGAAGAAAGCAATACTCTTTTCATGCTTCTTCCATTTGTCTTTTGTACTATTTGCATAACTACTAGATTTTGTTATAAATAATCGGATGCAAAGGTAGTACTACCTTATTACACCTGTTTAAGATTTTAGTTTCAATTCTATGAAAAGATTGTTTTTCTAGTCATCTATACCGAAAGTTTTTCCTCCATAGTTTACTTTCGGTCCAACCTGCACTCTCAGATCATCAATCTCTACATCCCTGGCATTCTCTACATAGACTCCATATACCTTATTATATATAAAGCCCTCGCCACGACATGGACGCTTATCATACACGCCGCCATCATAGCCTGTAAGTTTCTTCAAGTTGAGATGTACATTGTTGAGATAGATATTGTTTACCTTATCCGGGGTATCTCCACCGATAAAGCATCCGTTTTCTGAAGTGGCAGAGATATTATTAAAGTAGATATGGCTCACCTCGCCACATCTGCCTACTGTCTGACCCTTAGGGAATCGCCAGTTGGCATCCTTATGATTTCCATTGGCACGGGGATAAGAAGTTACATAAATAGGTTCAGCCTTGCCCCACCATACATCGCTCCACAGCTGGCAATCCAGAATGATGTTAGAGAAAACCACATTGCTCACGGTTCCCTCATCACGGTTCTGAATACCGAGACCACGGTTGCTACCTTTGATTACACAATTATCGATAACCACATTATAGATGGAATCCATATTCTCGCTGCCAATCTTCACGGTACAGCTGCGACTCTCCATCACACAATTCGTTACCACGATGTCGTGACAAGAACCATATTCTTCAAACTCACGACGGTTTTTCAGGCAGATGGCATCATCGCCACTGGTGATATGACAGTTGGCAATGCGCACATTCTTGCTATGATCGATATCAATGCCATCACCATTACGGATCTTGAGATTGTTGAGCAGACGGATGCCATCAATCACAGCCCCATCACATCCAATGAGATGCACCGTCCAGTAAGCACCTTCCCGAATGGTAATATCACGGATATTGAGATTCCTGACTCCCATCAGGGTAAGCACGTGCGGACGGGGATCGAAAGTAGTGACCGGTTTGAGTTCGTAACTATCAAAAAGTTCAGCACCCATAAACTTGATACCATTGCCATGAATCGTACCATGCCCAGAGAACGAAAGATTCTCCACATCCTTCGCCCATATCCACATCATACCCTCACCCTCGTTCTTACCGAAGGCACTGAGATGATAGATACTCTCATCGGGATTGGCTTTCCAGACGGAATTGGTTTCCAAAACGATGTTCACATTCGACTTCAACTGTACGGGTCCTGAAAGGAAAGTATGATTGGCGGAAAAGACCACATCTCCCCCTCCGGCATTCGTACAAGCATCTACAGCTTTCTGAATGGCGATTGCGTCATCACTGATTCCGTTACCTAGAGCACCGAAATCCATCACATTGAAGTTACGACCATAGAGGATACAGGGTATGGTTAGTAAAATCAATAAGTTTAGCGTTAATTTATTCATCGGCTTAAAGATTAGTTGCTGCAAAAATAAACAAAAAAAATAATAAATGCAAGTTTTTAAGTAAAAAAGATGCAAGAATCAACAAAAAATCCTTCTTTTATTCCTGCAACCCACTTTTATAATGATTTCAAACGTATATATAATGCCTAAGGAAATACCAGGAAACAAGCCAAAGCTATTCGACACAGTATTCCCAACACGCCGTATGCATATTTATACCGCATATTTCTTGTATATTCCTATCATTCTACAACAAATTATCGTAAATATGCAAGTTTTATACGTATTTTCTTGGCGTTTTCATATATTTATTGTAATTTTGCAACCACAAACGAATAAAAATACAGCGTATGAAAGTAAAGAACAACAGATTGGAAGCATTAAAGATGCTTATCTCCAGCCAAGAGCTAAGTTCGCAGGAACAACTCTTGCAAGCTTTGCACAAAGAAGGATTTGAGATAACGCAAGCCACATTGAGCCGCGACCTCAAGCTGCTCAAGGTAGCCAAGGCTGCTTCATCCAGCGGAAAATACGCATACGTTTTACCTAATGATGCGCTCTACAAACGTGTCACTCACCCTATGTCCATCAGCAAGATGGGACTGAGTACAGGATTTCAATCCATCAATTTCTCAGGCAATATGGTAGTCATCAAGACACGTCCGGGATATGCGAGCAGTATCGCCTACAACATCGACAACAGCGATATTCCTCAAATCCTTGGCACCATTGCAGGAGATGACACCATCTTCCTGGTCAAGAAGAAGGGTACTACAGAAGAGGAAATCATCGACATCTTGTCGGAAGTGATTCCGGAGCTCAATCATAGATATTAATTGATCTTTGATAGGTATTAAAACAACAGATTACAAATAAGAACATTCAAAATATAAAGAGAAAATGGAAGAAGTTAAAGTAATGGTGGCTGACGAAAGTCACATCAAGTACATCGACACCATT
>ERZ791702.305-NODE-305-length-25677-cov-13.4886_pt1 | contig 25677 bp, 32 predicted proteins | sample MGYA00510050_ERZ791702 | MGnify/ENA primary metagenome ERZ791702 (study PRJEB30046, sample SAMN00715230) | human gut metagenome | study: EMG produced TPA metagenomics assembly of the A metagenome-wide association study of gut microbiota in type 2... | reverse complement strand
AAGCATTACGTGAGTTGCCAGACAAGAAACGTGAAATTCTACTGCTGTTTTACTTATGGGAATTTCGCTATTTTTAGAATTGCCTGCAATAGTTTCCTACTGGGTAGTTACAGTGATGTGCTTTGTGGCTATGGGTGTATCTACTATGTTTGTTGTTCAAATTTACACTCTTGTTCAGACACAAACACCACCGCAATTAGTAGGAAAGATAATGGCTACGCTGGTAGCAGTTGCTATGTGCGGTCAACCTATTGGACAAATGGTTTACGGTATTTTATTCGATGTATTTATACAAGAAACATGGGTTGTTATGTTTGTAGCTTCTATTGCTTCAATCATGATTTCAATATATTCAAAAAGAATTTTTCAAAAGTTAGAGATATAATACAAGGGGTTAAATAGTATGTTAGGCTAAAAACAATATATAAAAGAAAATTTGAAATCTGCTAAAAGGATAGTGTTATAAAAGAAAGAGTAATATTGCAGTATTTAAGGCTCGCACAAATATATGTTTTGTGTGGGCTTTTTTCTTACCATTTTTCTGTATTTCTAAAGGGTATAAACGGTATTCCGTTTATATATTTCAGCATTAGCAGAAAGGGGGTGAGATTATGAGGACATCTTCTTTCGAGCATATCGTCAGATTACAGTTCAATTCTTTAATGCTGATTGTCATTAAGAACAAAGTGAAAAGTCGAAACAGACAGCTTGCAAGACATTCTAAACGTGAAGTATTGTTTTGTGAAATAGCCGAAACGAAACAAGTTGAACGTGGAACGATTGATACCTGTTTTTATGATTGTGTATCATTTAAAGTCTTGCACTTTACAATTTATGTATCTGATGAAACACTTGGTACAGTTTTACATAGACTGTCAGAAAAACAGCGTAGTGCGATTTTATTACGTTATTTTCAAGGAATGAACGACAGAAAAATTTCAGAACTGTACCATGTATCACGTTCTGCTATTTGCAGTAGAAGAACTAGAGGACTAAGGAAGTTAAAAATGCTTTTGAGCGAAGGGAAGTAAAGAAATGAGTAAAGATTATGGCTATCCCTCTTTTGAATTGATTTGCAAAGCGTCAAGCGGAGATGAAATGGCAGTTAAAGAGATTTTGAAGTTTTATGACGGTTATATTTCTAAATTATGCTTGCGTCCTTTTTACCACTCTGAAAGTGGTAAAATCATTATGCAGGTTGATGAAGAACTAAAAGGAGAAATTCATACAGACATGATGAAAGCAATATTGAAATTTGAAATCGGAGTGAAGTAATCAACTGTATAAAAAAATCGGGAGATACACAGTTTCGTGCTATCTCCCTTAGTAGTTTTACGGTCATATCAAGGCTCATTCAATCGTGGTAAATTCGTGGTAAGATGAGTGTTTTTCTATACTTCAAAATGCTTGAATGTATAGTGTTTATGCGGATAATTGAAAATTAGATATAAAATTTAAAAATAATATGTTTATAGAAATATCAGAAATGTACTCTCTTAATGAGGATAAAAAGCTCACTACAAAGTCATTGATGTTAAAATATTTGGAAATGAAACTTCAGAATCAAGATTATTTTGATACTATCAGTACAATTGACATATTGTTGAATTCATTATCAGAAGAAGTCAATGATGAATCAATGCTTAAAATTATGTTTAATGGAGCTAATTATAAGCAATTGATAAAAATGTTGTCACCATATTATGAAGACGAATTACAAAAAGATGAATTTGATTTAACGAGAGATGAATTGATTTTGTTTCAATTGGATTTAGTTGAATATATTTCCAATCATAATTCAAAATATGATAATATCTTTGTCTTTGGCAAACTAGATAATTTAAGTGATAAAATTCTTCAGAAAATCAATGAAATTGAAAATGTTAAATTGATTATTTTTACAAATTATTACAACGATTTAATGAATATTCAAAATACAGCTTTATTGCAAGATAAAATAATAGATTTTGCAGACATGGAACAAATTTATTATGACCTATCGCAAAAATCGCTTCAAATATATACGTTACAGGAGGTAGAACAAATGACGATTGATTATTTACAACAAATATACACTCATAAAACACATGATATTTATCAAGAACTAGACCATTCTTCAATTAAATAATTAGTATTCTATTACATTCAAAAATGTGCTACCATATTTTTGAGGTTTTGTTACCATAAGGATTTTTGCTAGAACAGAACCCTATCATTCCGTTATTACTGCCTAGAATGGTTTTGTTACCATAAGGATTTTTGCTAGAACAGAACCTTCTCTTAATGCACCAACGATACCTGTAAGTTTTGTTACCATAAGGATTTTTGCTAGAACAGAACCCAACTCTGCTAACAATTCGTGGTTTGTCTGTTTTGTTACCATAAGGATTTTTGCTAGAACAGAACAGACGTTTAGACATTGATACAACAGCTCGCGTTTTGTTACCATAAGGATTTTTGCTAGAACAGAACTATCCGTCCCAGTTGTCCCATAAAATACATGTTTTGTTACCATAAGGATTTTTGCTAGAACAGAACGGACTTAGGATATCCTGTGAGCCAGGAAGTGTTTTGTTACCATAAGGATTTTTGCTAGAACAGAACCGAAAAACATATGCTAACCCCACATTGTGTGTTTTGTTACCATAAGGATTTTTGCTAGAACAGAACGCAGGAAGCTCATATTGTTGGAACCTATCAGTTTTGTTACCATAAGGATTTTTGCTAGAACAGAACTGTTGATTATTGGCGTTGACCTCATCCGCAGTTTTGTTACCATAAGGATTTTTGCTAGAACAGAACGGGTTTGCCCAAACGAATCCACCAGCGTAAGTTTTGTTACCATAAGGATTTTTGCTAGAACAGAACAAACTGTTAAAGAATACGCAAATTCCGTAGGTTTTGTTACCATAAGGATTTTTGCTAGAACAGAACAAATGGAAGAAAGAGATAATATCATCCGTAGTTTTGTTACCATAAGGATTTTTGCTAGAACAGAACCAACATCTTGAACGATAAAACCAGTTAAATGTTTTGTTACCATAAGGATTTTTGCTAGAACAGAACCTTTCTTCGTGGTTCGTTACATTTTCGGCAGTTTTGTTACCATAAGGATTTTTGCTAGAACAGAACTTCTAACACTGATTCTTCCTTCAACCGTAAGTTTTGTTACCATAAGGATTTTTGCTAGAACAGAACATATTGCTATTTTTGATTCAGATATTGACGGTTTTGTTACCATAAGGATTTTTGCTAGAACAGAACACAATATTTTTTATAATATTGTCATACATTGTTTTGTTACCATAAGGATTTTTGCTAGAACAGAACTTGTTGGAGCATTGCGAGAAGGCGAGCAAAGTTTTGTTACCATAAGGATTTTTGCTAGAACAGAACTGTCCTTGCAGTATTTAAGAAGCTCTCTGCGTTTTGTTACCATAAGGATTTTTGCTAGAACAGAACGCGATCTTTTTGTTTGAAAAAGGTATCAGTGTTTTGTTACCATAAGGATTTTTGCTAGAACAGAACAATACTTCCACCATATTTCTATAGAATACCGTTTTGTTACCATAAGGATTTTTGCTAGAACAGAACGTATACTATACACGTAAGTTACAAAACATTGTTTTGTTACCATAAGGATTTTTGCTAGAACAGAACCTAACTCTTTGAACATTTCTCTAGCAGTCAGTTTTGTTACCATAAGGATTTTTGCTAGAACAGAACATACTTCCTTGTTTCATAAGTTCTAATTGTGTTTTGTTACCATAAGGATTTTTGCTAGAACAGAACATAGGATTCTTTGAAGATTCAATCACACTTGTTTTGTTACCATAAGGATTTTTGCTAGAACAGAACAGTTGAAAATGATGTCTTTGCTCAGTGGTTGTTTTGTTACCATAAGGATTTTTGCTAGAACAGAACATAGTTTCTTTTGACCAATACATTGATTTAGTTTTGTTACCATAAGGATTTTTGCTAGAACAGAACTGTAAACGGAGTATACGGAAGATTTTTAGGAGTTTTGTTACCATAAGGATTTTTGCTAGAACAGAACAATATGATGATATTTATGTCATTTTGAATGGTTTTGTTACCATAAGGATTTTTGCTAGAACAGAACTTGGGTGTGATAACGTAGACGAGTACATTCGTTTTGTTACCATAAGGATTTTTGCTAGAACAGAACGTTTGTATAGCTATCTTTTCCGGATATATCGTTTTGTTACCATAAGGATTTTTGCTCGAACAGAACTGAAATATCTAGACATTTATAAAGAACGTAGTTTTGTTACCATAAGGATTTTTGCTGGGACGGATTTGAAAAAAGAAAAAGGGAGTGTCCCCCCCCCGCCAGAAAGGGCAGAGGGCCACTCCCACCTACATTTTATTGTGTAAATGTTAATTAAACAAGGAAGAATATAAATATTTGATTAATTAAAAGGTACGTAATGTGTTTTTTGGAAATACAATACAAATAAACTTAGTCCATTTTGTTACTGTATATTTTTGCTAGAATATTGTTTATTTCTCTTGTTTAATGCTGACTATCACATACTCACAAATACCCTCTGTTCTTATAGGAAAGCCCCAACCAACAAGGCCTGAGCTAATGATTTTTGTGTAATGTTTATACGTTTCTTTGCCGTAATTTCCTGCAAAGTCAGGTTGTAGGTGGTAAGAATAAGAGAGTGGAAACATTTGTCCGTTATGAGTATGTCCGCTGAGTTGAAGGTCGACATTGTTTTTAATGTTTTCTTTTGTTCCTTGGGGTTGATGGTCCAGGACGATGTTGTAGGTTTTACTTGTAAGGTTGTAGTCTTTTGTTTTCTTTCGGTTTTTGTTTGTGTAGTCACTTCTTCCAATAAGGATAATGTTATTTAAATGTACTTCTTGATCATTTAGAATGGTGATATTGTTTTTTGTGATTTCTTGATTGAGTTTATTTCTTGTGAATTTTATCTTGTTTTCGTGATTGCCATATACAAAATAAACAGGGGCTAGTTTAGTAAGTCTTCCGAGTTGTTTAAATAGGATTTCCATATCTTCTTTGGATGTGGATTCATCCACGAAGTCTCTGCCAAGTAGGTAGAAATTTTGTTTTACTTTTAATAATGTATTTGTGATTTCTTTTGTAGTTGTGACGTTGTATGTGGTTTGATGGATTGTATACATATTCACATAACCAAAAGTTACGATGGATGTGGATATGATAGCTGAAAGAAGTATGCAGATGATTGGTTTTCTTTTTTTGAATAATGCTAGTAATACAAGTAAACAGAATAATGTATGTACGATACGTACGCATATTCCAACAATTCAATAGTAATGCGATACAAATGGCGTATCGTATTTTTTTATTGAATTTATTTTTTAAAAGATTATTTAGTAACATACATAATCCGATTTCTAAAATGAGGATTCCCACTTGAAGATAGATCATATTATCACTTCCTTTTTCTTTTTCTTACACTATTGTTAGAAAGAATTTTTGTGCTTTGCAGTATAATAAAGTGGGTGAGACTATGTATAAAATATTGATTGTAGAAGATGATGAACTCATCTCAAAAAAGTTAGAATCGTTTCTTAAATCTTGGAACTATGATGTTAATCGAGTTGTTGATTTTTATAATGTAATGGATGCATTTCAATCTTTCAATCCAGACTTAGTATTAATGGATATAACACTGCCATATTTAAATGGATATTTATGGACGGAAAAGATACGTGAAGAATCCAAAGTTCCAATTATCTTTATTTCAAGTGCTACAGACAATATGAGTATTGTGATGGCTATCTCTAAGGGTGCGGATGACTTTGTATGCAAACCATTTGATTTAAATGTTCTAGCTGCTAAAATAACAGCTATCTTACGTCGTAGCTATGACTTTGTATCTAATCATAATATCCTTGAATATCAAGGTGTACGCTTTAATTTAGATGATAATACAGTAAGTTTTCAATCTTCTCAAATGGAACTGAGCAAGAATGAGGCGAAGATACTTCGACTGCTCATGGAAAAGAAGGGGACGATTGTATCTCGAGATCGTTTAATGGAATATTTGTGGAAGACGGATTTTTATGTGGATGAAAATGCATTAAGTGTGAATGTGAATCGTTTGCGTAAAAAGTTAGAGAGTATTGGTATTGTGGATTTTATTCAAACAAAAAAAGGGTTGGGATATAAGATATGAAGTTGTTTAGTCATTATTTAAAAGATCGACGTTTGTTTATAGTTATATATACTTTTAGTCTTTTGACATGCTATGTTGTATTTAAACTCTATAATCTAGAACTTGAAGCTTTTACATATGCCTTTATGCTTTTATGTGTTTTGTTGGTGGTTTGTTTCTTGCTTGATTACTACAAATATTATAAGAAACACCAAACTTTATTAACACTTCAATCCAATAGTAATGTTTCTTTGTCTTGTGATCTTCAAGATTCTTCATTGATGGGAGAAGACTATCATAAAATCTTAGTGGCTATGAAAGAGTATCATGATGAGTATGTTATTTCTTCAGAAAATAAAATGCATGATCTAGAAGATTATTTTACGATGTGGGTACATCAGGCTAAGCTTCCCATTGCCGCTATGAAATTATTATTGGAAGATGAGAACTTAAGTCGTAGTGAAATTAAGTTACAACTCTTACGCATGGACCAATATACAGACATGGTTTTAGCCTATCTGCGCTTACATAGTACGCACACAGATTTCTTATTTAAAGAATTAGAATTGGATAATTTGATTCGACAATCGATTCGTCGCTTTTCTACAGAATTTATTCGTAAACACATTCAGTTGAGTTTTAAAGAAACCGGGGATGTTATTTTAAGTGATGAAAAGTGGCTTGTGTTTGTGTTGGAACAAATCCTTTCAAATAGTCTTAAATATACAAAAGAAAATGGTTTGATATCTATATATATGAAGTCTAAACATATTTTAGTGATTGAAGATACTGGTATTGGTATTAGTGCAAGTGATTTAAATCGTGTATTTGAAAAGGGATATACAGGCATAAATGGTCGTAGTGATAAAACAGCTAGTGGTCTAGGTCTATATTTATGTAAAAATATTTTAGATATGTTGAATCATAAAATAACAATTGAATCAAGCGTTGGTAAAGGGACTCGAGTGATATTAGATCTTACGCATTTTGAAGGAAGAATTGAGTAATCTTACAATCTTGTAAGATGAGTGTTAGCTGAATCGATGGCTGCATTTTTGAATTCTATGTAGAATTTTGGTGTACATGGAGGTAATGAATATGGCATTATTAGAAGTAAAAAATTTAAAAAAAGTATATACAACAAGATTTACACAGAATCAAGTACAGGCATTGACCAACGTTAATTTTAGTGTGAATAAAGGCGAATATGTAGCTATCATGGGTGAGTCTGGATCTGGTAAGACAACACTATTAAATATCTTGGCCGCTTTAGATAAACCAACAAGTGGACAAGTCTTATTACATGGTAAGGATATTACGCATATTTCAGAAAAGGAAATTGCGAACTTTCGAAGAGAACACTTGGGCTTTGTATTCCAAGATTTTAATTTATTAGATAATTTTAATAATCGCGATAATATTTTCTTGCCTTTGGTTTTAAGTAAGAAAAAATATCCAGAAATGAAAGAAAGATTGGATCCTATCGCCAAACAATTAGGGATTGAGGGTATTTTAGATAAGTTTCCATATGAAATTAGTGGGGGTCAAAAACAGCGTGTGGCTGTAGCTCGTGCTATCATCACAAATCCAGATTTGATCTTGGCGGATGAGCCAACGGGGGCTTTGGATTCAAAGAGTACAGAGGAACTTTTACATTTATTTGGAACTATTAATGCGAATCAACAGACAATCGTAATGGTAACCCATTCGACAAAGGCGGCAAGTCATGCTTCTCGCGTTCTGTTTATTAAGGATGGAAAGATCTTCCATGAAATTTATAAAGGAAATAAAAACTTAGATCAGATGTACCAATGTATTAGTGATACGTTGACATTACTAGCTACAGGTGGTGTTCATCATGAGTAGAGCTTTCTATTTAAATTTAGCTGTAGATAATTTGAAGAAGAATGCGCGTACCATCATTCCTTATATATTAACGAGTGTCTTAACGACAATGATGTTGTATATGGTTGTTTCTTTGGCAAATAATCCAAACTTAAATGAGATTTTAGGGGCAATGACACTAACGCAGATGTTAGGTTTTGGAGTTGTGATTATTGAAATCTTTGCGTTTATCTTCTTGTTCTATACACATAGTTTCTTGATTAAAAGAAGACAAAAAGAATTCGCGTTATTCTCTATATTAGGAATGGAAAAGAAACACTTAGCTCGCGTCTTGTTTTATGAAACTGCGATTACTTTATTTGTATCATTAGCTTTAGGTATTGGTTTAGGTATCTTGTTTGATAAAGCGATGTTTTTAATCATCGCAAAAATGATTGGTGCAGATATTGTACTCGGCTTTTACTTTTCTTTTTTTGGCATGAGACAATGCGCTCTTATGATTGGATTGATTTATGTATTGATCTATTTCTATTCTATGATTCGTATTCATATTTCAAGTCCGATTGAATTACTTCATTCCGGTCATATGGGCGAAAAAGAGCCTAAGGCCAAATGGTTTCTTTCCATTGTTGGTATTCTTTGTCTAGGTGTTGGATACTATTTGTCAGTTACCACAAAAAATCCTTTAACGGCATTCTATTTTTTCTTTGTGGCTGTTGTACTTGTGATTATTGGAACGTATTTATTGTTTACATCCATATCAGTGACCTTCTTAAAATTAATGAAGAAAAACAAGAATTACTACTATAAGACGAATCACTTTATTAGTGTTTCTGGCATGATGTATCGTATGAAACAAAATGCCGTAGGACTAGCCAATATTTGTATTCTTTCAACAATGGTTTTAGTGATGTTGTCTACAACCCTTAGCATGTGGACAAGTATTGATAGTATTGTGGATTCACAATATCCTAGAAGTGTCATGGGAAATGGATATGGAGATGCTTCCAATATTGATTTTGATGAAATGAGTGAAGAGCTGATTCGTATGGGCATTGTTCCAAAGAATCTTCTTGCGTATAAGAGATTGGATTATGCTGGATATTTAAAGAATGGCACTTTGATTACGGATTACCAGAATGAGGGGATGAATGCAGTAAATGAGATTCAAGAATTTTATTGTCTTCCACTAAAGGATATTCAAGATTATGAAAATATCAAGGGTTCTTTAAAGCCAAATGAAATCTATGTGTATTCCAACGTAGAGACAATCAAAGAAAAGACTTTATCTTTATTTGGAAAAGAATATGTTGTGAAGAAACAATTGGACCACTTGAAGATGGATGAGAGCAATCCCAATGTGACAGAACATTATTATATTATTGTGGATTCAGAAAAGACTTTAGAGAAGATGCAACAAGATCAATTGAATGTATATAATGATAATGCGAGTACAATATATGCGAGTTATTCGTTTGATTGTGATGCGAATGAGCGTGAAGTTATTAAAAAGTTAGGTCAGAATGAGAATATAAACGATTTTATTTGGTTAAGTAAATCGGATCAGAAACAAGGTTTGATTGAATTATATGCAGGCATCTTATTTATTGGAATCTTCTTAAGCTTCTTATTTATTATGGCAACCATTCTGATCATGTACTACAAACAGATTACAGAAGGTTATGAAGATAAGGATCGTTTTGAGATCATGCAAAAAGTAGGTCTTGAACAACAAGATGTAAAGAAGGCTATTCATTCACAGGTATTAACGGTATTCTTTATGCCATTACTTGTGGCAGGGCTTCATGTTTGTTTTGCGTATCCAATGATTGAAAAGCTACTTCATTTGTTGTTTGTGAGTGATGCATGGCTTTATATTCGTACGACAATATTCTGCTTTGTGGCTTTTGCCCTAGTCTACATTGTGATTTATGTATTAACTTCAAAAGTCTATTACGGAATTGTAAAGAGAAATGCTTAATTGGATATTGGGATTTGTCTTGATTGGATTATGTATCTATATTTATTATGTGAATCATCATGGAATTTAGTACTCGAATAGAGTACTATTTTTCTTAGGTGATATATATGTTTATAAATGGATTTGACATCTTGTGGGATGAAATTGATGATTATGTGGCAGATATTAAAAGTATTCGAAGTGTGGATCAATTCACGTTTACTAAGCCAGTCACTTTCTTTTGTGGTGAAAATGGTAGTGGTAAATCCACTTTATTAGAGGCTCTTGCGATTAAAAATGGATTGAATCCAGAAGGTGGAACAAGAAACTATAATTTTTCTACGTATGATTCGTATTCTAGTTTGCATAAACATATGCGTTTGTGGCGTTCTAGAAAACCGGATTGGATGTATTTCTTGCGTGCAGAAAGCTTTTATAATGTTGCGACAAAAGAAATGGAATATAGTGGTGTTTTTTCTGAAAGATATCATGATCAATCGCATGGTCAAAGTTTCTTTTCTGTATTGATGAAACAAACAAATAAAAATGGATTATACTTTCTAGATGAACCGGAAGCAGCTTTATCTTGTCAGAATCAATTGGCTTTACTATATTTGATTGAGGAATGTGTGAAACAAAATTGTCAGTTTATCATTGCGACGCACTCACCTATATTATTGGGGTTTCCGGATGCGCAAATCTTATCATTTGACGAGGATAAAGTGGAAGAAGTGGATTATAAATCAACGTCTAGCTATCAAACGATGAAACTATTTTTGGATCGGTATGATTATTTTGTGAAAGATATTCAAGAGAATAATGAAGGAGGCATATTGTGATTAAATTAATTGCGATTGGAAAGAATAAAGATAAGGCGTTACAGTCTTTAGAGAAAGAATATATGAAGCGATTATCAGCTTTTTGTAAGTTTAGCGAAATCGAAGTCAAGGATGAAGCAAATGAGCATGTGTCTAGAGAAGCTGAAGTTTTATTGGTGAAAGAAAAAGAGGGAAATCGTGTTCTAGAAAAATTATCAGATCAAGATTTTGTGGTATTGCTTGATCTTCATGGCAAGATGATTGATTCTGAGACGTTTGCGAAAAATTTGGATATGTGGCAAATGAAGCATTCAAATATTGTTTTTGTGATTGCGGGAAGTCTAGGACCAAGTGAAAAATTAGTTTCTAGAGCGAATTATCGTTGGAAATTATCGGATCTAACTTTTACTCATTTAATGACCCGAGTCTTGATGTTGGAACAGATTTATCGTGGTTTTATGATCAATAATGGTCGTAATTACCACAAGTAAGTGATGTAAGCGCTTTTTGTGAAATATTTTACTTGTGAAAAACTAGTCAATCAATTTATGTAGTGATATAATGGATGTGCAAAAAAATGACAGTAGGAGGAATATACATGACAAAGAGAACTGTTAAAGACCTTGATGTAGCTGGAAAAAAGGTCATCGTACGTTGTGATTTTAACGTGCCAAGAAAAGATGGTGTTATCACAGATGATAACCGTATCGTAATGGCTTTACCTACAATTAAATATTTAGTAGAAAACAAAGCTAAAGTTATTTTGATGTCTCACTTAGGAAAAGTTAAGACTGAAGAAGACAAAGCTAAAAACAACTTGGAATGCGTAGCCGTACGTTTACAAGAATTGTTACCAGATGTAAAAGTAACTTTCTGCCCAGTAACTCGTGGTGAAGAATTAGAAAACGCTGTAAATGCATTAGCTGATGGTGAAATCGTATTAATGCAAAATACTCGTTACGAAAAAGGCGAAAGCAAAAACGATCCTGAATTAGGTGCATATTGGGCTAGCTTAGGTGAAGTATTCGTTGAAGATGCATTCGGATCTGTTCACCGTGCTCACGCTTCTACTGTAGGTATCCCTACAAATATTAAAGAAAATGGATTAGGATTCTTAGTTGAAAAAGAAGTTACAATGTTAGGAAAAGCTGTTGATGAACCAGCTCACCCATTCGTAGCTATCATTGGTGGATCTAAAGTATCTAGTAAGATCGATGTTGTTGACAACTTATTGAAAAAAGCTGACAAAGTTATCATCGGTGGTGGAATGGCTTATACATTCTCTAAAGCTGTTGGTGGTTCAATCGGTACTTCATTAGTTGAAGATGACAAATTGGATTTAGCAAAAGAATATTTAGAAAAAGCTGGAGACAAATTAGTTCTTCCTGTAGATAACGTAATCGCTGATGCATTCAGTGAAGATGCTAACACTAGTGTTGCTGATGCTGGACAAATTCCTGATGGATGGATGGGATTAGATATTGGTCCTAAATCTGTTGAATTGTTCAGAAAAACTTTAGCTGGTGCTAAAACTGTAGTATGGAATGGACCTATGGGTGTATTCGAAATGCCTAAATTTGCTAAAGGTACTGAAGAAGTATGTAAAGCTATCTCTGAATTACCAGAAGCTATTACAGTAATCGGTGGTGGAGACTCTGCTGCTGCTGCAAAACAATTAGGATATGCAGACAAATTCTCTCACGTTTCAACTGGTGGTGGAGCTAGTTTGGAATATATGGAAGGTAAAACATTACCTGGTATCGCTATTATCAGCGAAAAGTAATAAGGAGATGTACTTAAGATGAGAAAACCTATTATCGTTGGAAACTGGAAAATGAACAAAAACAACGCTGAAACAAAAGCTTTCTTCGAAACTGTTGATGGTGTTGCTGCTAGCGAAAATGCTACTTATGGAATTGGATGTCCATTTACTGATTTAAGAACTGCATTGGATCACGCTAAAAACTTAGTTGTAGCTGCTGAAAACTGCCACTTTGAAGATAGTGGAGCTTTCACTGGTGAAGTTAGTGTTCCTATGTTAGAAGAAATGGGAGTTAAATACTGCATTATTGGTCACTCAGAACGTCGTGAAATGTTCGGTGATACGGATGAAACAGTAAACAAAAAAGCAAAACGTTTAATTAAAGCTGGAATCACTCCAATCTTATGTGTTGGTGAAACAGAAGCTGATTACGATGCTGGAAACTCAGAAAAAGTAATTCGTGAAGAATTAGCTGGTTCTTTAGCTGACTTATGTCCAAAATGTGTTGGTGAAATGGTAATTGCTTACGAACCAATCTGGGCTATCGGAACTGGAAAATCTGCTTCAGTTGAAATTGCTGAAAACTGCTGTAAGATCGTACGTGACCAAGTTAAGGCTATGTATGGTGAAGAAGCTGCTGAAAAAGTACGTATCCAATATGGTGGAAGTGTTAAACCTAACAACATCGTTGAATATATGGCTCAACCAGATATCGATGGTGCATTAATTGGTGGTGCTAGTTTGAAAGAAGATAGCTTCACAGAAATCATTGAAAAAACAAAATAATTGATGATTATCTAGGCCTCTTTGAGGCCTTTTATTTTTAGTTATTTCTAACCAAAAATAAATTTTAGGGTTGTTTGTGAGGTGGTTTCGTGGTAAACTAGTCATGAACTATTTTAAATAGGGGGTAGAATAAAATGAACTTTGTAGAAAATAATGGTAAAAAAGTTGCAGCGATTTTATGTGTAGCATCTGCTTTCCCTGTTGTGGCAACAGTAGTTGCAGCTAAGGAAGAACCAGGATGGCATGGTGATCGCTATGTCAATGAAGATAAAACTGTAGCAAAAGGATGGCAAGAAATCGAAGGAAAATCTTACTATTTCTCAGAAGATGGAACAGTAAATTCTTCAAAGACTGAAGAAGCAACAACAGCTAGCGTTTCAAGTAACATTACAGGGGAAGTGAAAGAAACAGTAGCAACAGCTAGTCAAGAAGCTGTAAAAGAAGAAACAGAACAGAAAGCCGAAGAAGTAGTTGAAACTCCAGTAACTACAACTGAAGCAACAGATACAACTGAAACTCCAGCAGAAACACCTGCTCCAGAACAGACTGAGACACCAGCTCCTGAACAGACTGTAACACCTGCTCCAGAACAAACTGAGACTCCAGCTCCTGAGCAAACTGTAACACCTGCTCCTGAACAAACTGAGACTCCAGCTCCAGAACAGACTGTAACACCTGCTCCAGAACAAACTGAAACTCCAGCACCTGAGCAAACTGTAACACCTGCTCCAGAACAAACTGAAACTCCAGCGCCTGAACAGACTGTAACACCTGCTCCAGAACAAACTGAAACTCCAGCACCTGAGCAAACTGTAACACCTGCTCCAGAACAAACTGAAACTCCAGCACCTGAACAGACTGTAACACCTGCAGCTAGTACTTTAGGACAAAGAATTTCTGCTGAAGCACAGAAATTAGTAGGTGTAACTGATGGATTATGGTGTACACAAGTTGTACAACAAGCTTTGGCAAATGCCGGTGTAAGTGATGCTTATCAATTATGGCCAGATCAATACGCAGGTCAATATGGATACTACACTAACGATCCTCAAGAAGGTGACTTATTGTACTATAACAATGGTGGACGTGGTGTTGACCACATCGCTATCTATATTGGAAATGGACAAGCTGTTCATGGAAACTACGAAGGTAAGACTGTAATTGCTAGTGCATATTTAAGCACAGCAGCATCTCCACAATTTATTCGTGTTGTTAGATAATTTTAAACTTTAAGCTTGGCTTTTTTAGCCAGGCTTTTTTTGTATAATAAGATTTTGTATTGTATAATATAATGTGGTTTTGGAGGCAAAATATTATGAATGAAGCATATAAAAATCTTGTAGAGAGAAGAAGTGTAAGAAAATATAATAACAAAAAGGTGAGTCATGATTTGGTTGAAAAAATTATTTATGCCGGGCAATGTGCACCAAATGGCATGAATCGTCAAATCTTTGCCTTTGTCGCTGTTGAGGATGAAGAATTAGTAAAAGAATTATCTAAAAAGAATGCAGAGGTTATGAATTCATCGACAGACCCATTTTATGGTGCAAAAAGTTTGATTATTGTCTTCGCGGATACCCATGCACCTACATATTTATACGATGGAGCTTTGGCTATGGGGAATCTAATGAATGCTGCAAATGCCTTAGGTGTTGATTCATGTTGGATTCACCGTGCTAAAGAAGTGTTTGAAACAGAATTTGGTAAAGAATTAAAGAACAAATGGGGAATACCAGAATCTTATGAAGGTATTGGACATTGTATTTTAGGCTATAGAGACGAAGAGCTTAAAAAGCGTGCTGAAAGAACGTCTAAGGTGGTTTATGCATAATATACGTATTGGACAAGCCGCAGATATTCATCAGCTTGTAGAGGGGCGCAAACTTATTTTGGGCGGTGTTGAAATTGAACATTCTAAAGGACTTTTAGGACATTCGGATGCCGATGTTTTAACACATGCGATTGGCGAAAGTATTTTAGGCGCTCTTGCACTAGGTGATTTAGGAAAACATTTTCCGGATACAGATCCTAAATATAAAGGTGCGAACAGTCTTGTCTTATTAGGACATATATATGATATGATGGATGAAATGGGATATCAGATTGGTAATGTAGATGCGACTATTTTGGCCGAAAGACCTAAAATGGCACCACACATTATTTCTATGCGAACGAATATTTCAAATGTATTGCATTGTGACATAGAAGATGTTTCGATTAAGGCTACGCGTGGAGAAAAACTTGGCTTTGTAGGAAATGAAGAAGGCATTGTAAGCCTTAGTGTTTGTATATTGGAGAAAAAAGGATGAGAGTAGTAATTCAAAGGGCAAAGAACGCAAAATGTACGGTAGATGGTCAAATAACAGGTCAAATTGATTATGGATATTGTATTTTTGTAGGATTCAATAATGAAGATACAAATGAAATTATTGATAAAATGATTCATAAGATTTTATACTTGCGAATTTTTGAAGATGAAAATGGGAAGATGAATAAATCCATACAAGATGTAGAAGGAAGTATTCTTTCTATTTCTCAATTTACCTTATATGCGGATTGTAAAAAGGGAAATCGCCCAAGTTTTACAAATGCAGGTAAACCAGATTTAGCTACAACATTGTATGATCAATTCAATCAGAAACTACAAGAACAAGGTATGCATGTTGAAACAGGTATTTTTGGTGCTGATATGAAGATTGAATTATTGAATGATGGTCCAGTAACAATAGTATTGGATTCAAAGGAGTTATTTTAATGGAAATTATATATGGAAATACACTTGCGGATCGAATCAAGGCGGATATGAAACAAAAAATTGATGATATCCGTGCAGAAGGGGCAAGGCTACCATTATTAAGTGTTGTACTTGTTGGAAATGATCCCGCAAGTATGTCTTATGTTCGTGGTAAAGAAAAGGCTTGTTCTTCTATTGGGATGCTTCAAAGAACAATTCGTCTAGATGAAAATGTATCGCAAAAAGAATTAAATGATGTGATTATGAGTTTGAACCTAGATTCTGAAGTCGATGGTATTTTAGTACAAATGCCTTTACCTTCACATTTAGACGAAACAGCAGCCTTAGAATTGATTGATCCACAAAAGGATGTAGATGGCTTACACCCCATGAATGCAGGTTGTTTACTTACGAATCGCCCAGGCTTTATTCCTTGTACGCCACAAGGTGTTATGGCTATGTTAGATTCCATTGGATGTAAAGATTTATCTGGTAAACGTGCTGTGGTCTGTGGAAGAAGTAACCTTGTAGGCAAACCAGTTGCCCTGTTGCTTCAAAATCGGAATGCGACAGTGACAATCGTTCATTCAAAGACACCGGATATTGAAAAGATTGCTTCACAAGCCGACATTTTAATTGTTGCGATGGGTGTCGCTCAAATGGTCAATGAAAATTGGGTGAAAGAAGGGGCTGTTGTTATTGATGTAGGTATCAATCGTGTCAATGGAAAACTTGTAGGGGATTGTGACTTTGAATCGGTTGCGAAAAAGGCAAGTTATGTAAGTCCAGTGCCAAAAGGTGTAGGTCCAATGACGGTTTGTATGTTATTATCGAATACGCTGGATGCATATCATATGCATATGCAAGGAGAATAATTATGGAATATGGATTAAATGATATTGTAGAAATGAAAAAAGAGCATCCTTGTCATAAGTCCAATGAATGGAAAATTATTCGTATGGGTGCTGATATTCGAATTAAATGTTTAGGTTGTGGAGCCAGTGTTTTAATGCCTAGACAAAAATTTGAAAAGAAATTAAAAAAAGTAATTCGACATGAAGAAGAATAGAGAGGATGTATTGAATTTATGCCATTAACTGCAGGAATCGTTGGTCTTCCTAACGTAGGAAAGTCAACTTTATTTAACGCTATCACGAAATCACAAGTAGAAGCCGCAAACTATCCATTTGCGACAATTCAGCCCAATGTAGGTGTTGTAGAAGTACCAGACTATCGTATTGATCGCTTAGTTGAAATCTTCAATCCGAAAAAAACAATCTATACAACATTTGAATTTACAGATATTGCGGGATTAGTTAAGGGAGCAAGTCAAGGTGAAGGACTTGGTAACCAATTCTTATCAAACATTCGTTTAACAGATGCGATTTGTCACGTAGTTCGTTGTTTTGACAATCCAGATATCACACACGTTGAAAATAGTGTAGATCCAATTCGCGATATTGAAATTATTAATCTAGAATTAACTTTAGCGGATCTTCAGACAATTGAAAATCGTAGAAGTAAGATCGAACGTAAGGCTAAAACAAACAAGGATAAAGAATCATTGGATGAACTAGCTTTATTGGATCGTTTACAACCAATCTTAGAAGAAGGAAAACCAGCTCGTTCATTAGAGTTGAATGAAGATGAACAAATCTTGATGAAAGGCTATAACTTATTGACAGCTAAACCTATGATCTATGTTGCCAACTTAGATGATGAAGGGATCATGGATCCAGATTCATGTGCTTACTATAATCAAGTAAAAGAGTATGCACAAAGCCAGAATAACCAAGTCGTTGCCTTGTGTGCGCAAATGGAGGAAGAATTGTCTGGTTTAGATAAAGAAGAAAAAGATGCATTCTTAGAAGAATTAGGTGTTGAAACATCTGGTTTGGATCAATTGATTCAAAAGGCTTATGCCGTATTGGATCTATGTACATTCTTAACGGCTGGAGAAGATGAATGTCGTGCATGGACATTTAAAAAAGGCATGAAAGCACCGGATTGTGCAGGTGTTATCCACACAGATTTCAAGAAGGGATTTATTCGTGCTGAAGTATATCGTTTTGAAGATATCGATGAATTAGGTAGCGAATTAGCTATTAAAGAAGCAGGACGCTTGCGCCTAGAAGGAAAGGATTATGTCGTGCAAGATGGCGATGTAATGCACTTTAGATTTAATGTTTAATTTATCAAATATTATTTATCTCGTCATTGCCGTTGTTCTTTCCATGTCGATTCATGAAACGGCACATGGACTTGTGTCCTATTGGATGGGAGATCCTACGGCTAAGATGGAAGGTCGATTGAGCTTAAATCCTTTTAAACATGTTGACTGGATTGGACTTGTCTGTCTATTAGTATGTGGATTTGGCTGGGCAAAACCGGTACCCGTGGATGCACGTTACTACAAAGATGCGAAGACAGGAATCATATGGACAAGTTTTGCGGGTCCAATCGCAAACTTTCTATTAAGCTTTATTTGTGTATTCTTATTTTATGCACTCTATAAATTTGCTCCATATTTTATGATGTCGAGTGTAGGATATTTTATATCGAATACATTGACATATACAGGATTGATTTCAACTGGTTTTGGCATTTTTAACTTGATTCCAGTACCACCATTAGATGGCTCAAAAGTATTGTTTTCGTTTTTACCCGACGATAAATACTATAAATTTATTGATGGTGCACCATGGATGAATCTATTATTTATCTTATTGATTTTTTCAGGTTTATTAGATTATCCGTTGGGTATGTTACGTTCAAATATGATTCAATTTTTTGAGATGATCGCAAAGATGATTTTAGGTTTCTAAAGTCATCTTTTTTAAAGCGTTTTCAGAAAAAAACTTCATTTTACAGAAAATTAACATAAATTTAATATTGTTTTGACATTGTTTTTATTGCATAATAAAGAGGTCGCGATATGCGTAAAAATTGAAAATTAAATATTCATTTTATAAAGGAGTTCAAGATGGAAATAGTTACAATGGTCTTATCCCTATTAGGAGGCATTGCGTTATTTTTGTTCGGTATGTCATTAATGGGCGATGGACTAAAAAGCGTAGCCGGTAACAAGTTAGAAGCATTCTTGTACAAGATGACAAACACAAGCTTAAAAGGTGTTGCCTTAGGTGCAGGTGTTACTTCTGTTATTCAATCTAGTAGTGCTACGACAGTAATGGTCATTGGTTTTGTTAACTCAGGTATGATGAAACTAAGACAAGCTATCGGTATTATCATGGGTGCCAATATTGGTACAAGTATTACCGGTTGGATATTGTGTTTATCTTATGTTGGTGGATCAAGTGGAATCGCAAGCTTATTTTCAACAGCTACGATTACAACATTGTTTGCGTTTATTGGTATTTGTTTAAAAACATTTGGAAAACGTACAACACATAAAAATGTTGGAAATATCATGCTTGGATTTGCGATTTTAATGACAGGTATGCAACAAATGAGTGGAGCCGTTTCGCCTTTGAGAACAAACGAAACATTCATTAGTATGCTTACAATGTTCTCAAATCCAATCATGGGTATTCTTGTTGGTATTTTGTTTACTGCCGTTTTACAAAGTGCAAGTGCTGCGATTGGTATTTTGCAGGCACTATCTATGACAGGCTCATTGACATTTGCGGCAGCCTTTCCAATTAACTTAGGAATTGGTATTGGTGCTGCATGTCCTGTGTTGATTTCTGCCTTAAGTGCAAATAAAAATGGTAAACGTACCGCATTAGAATATTTGATCAACGACTTATTTGGTATGATTATCTGGTCAATTCTATTCTATGGTTCAAATGTATTTATGCAGTATAGCTTTGTGAATAAAGTTATGTCTCCAGTAAATATCGCATTAATGAATACAGCTATTCGTTGTGGAAATGTATTAGTATTATTCTGGTTCATTCCTCAAATTGAAAAATTATTGATGCGTATTGTCAAAGACAGTCCAGAAGATCTAGCAGAACAAGCTGACTTTGATTTACTAGAAGAACGTTTGATTCCGTATCCTGCTTTGGCGATTGCACAATGTCATCGTGTCATGAATGGTATGGCTAAAAAGGTGCGTAATAACGTGAATCGTTCAATGAACTTGATTAATGAGTTTAAGCCAGAAAAATATGATAAAGTACATCGTAAAGAGAATTTGATTGATAAATATGAAGCACGTTTAGGTTCTTATTTAATGCAGCTGACAAAACAAGCATTAAATACAGAACAAACTCGACAAGCTTCTTTATATCTTCATACAATTAGTGACTTTGAAAGAATTGGGGATCACGCTGCAGATATTGCCGAGATGTCAAAGAGTATCAATGAGAATCGTATGGAAATGTCAGAAGCCGCTATGAATGAGTTAAACCTTGTTATGGAGGCCGTTCGTGAATCTATGAATATGACATATCATGCTTATTTAGAAGATGATTTAGCTTTGGCTCGACGCGTATCTCCATTAGGAATTGTCATTCGTGGACTTTGTGATGAAATGAAATTGCGTCACGTTGAACGTTTATCACAAGGAAACTGTGGCCTTGAAGAAGGTACAGTATTCAATGATTTATTAAATAGTTTAAACCGTATTGCCACACACTGTGCAAGTAGTATGGTGGCTTTGATTAAGATTCGTGAAAAAGATACAGATATTCATATTCACGATTCCAAAGTATATGCGATTGAAGGTGACGATTATAAAACAACATTGGCTGAGTACCGCGAAAAATATGATCTTGGACAAAGAGAAGGTCGTATTGTCAGTATGGAAGATGAACAAGTTGAATAATGTAAATAAGGCCTGATGATTCAGGCCTTTGATGTATCTATTTTTATGTCACATATATCTTGGATTGAAAAAGTCTTAAAATAAAGTTCTTCTAAAGGAATCCATCGTTGAATAAAATTGTTCAACATATTTGGGTTCCTTTTTTCAAGTCTTGAAAGTTGTTCTTCTTTACTCACGGTTAAGAAAACAGAATACGAATAATATCTTTGAAGATCTGAGTGCATCGAATAAGAACCTTCAATGATATTAAATGATTTATATGGAATTAATTGAGCAGATTGTATTGACAAAGTTGAACAATTGAATTTACGCAGCTTTATATCTTCATGTTTGGATAATGGAATCAAGACCTCTTGTTCAAATCGCTCATGATCTACATTTTCTCCGGGACTTTCAAGCCTTTCCTTTGTCCTTTGATGGGGTTGTAAGAAAAAGTCATCCATTTTAAATACATTACAGTCATATATTTGTTTTAAAAGATTTGAAAGTGTAGTCTTACCCGAAGCACAACGCCCGTCGATTGAAATAATAGAAGGTTGCTTGTTGTCGATATGCTTAAATAGTTTTAAGAAGGGAACGTACTTTTTATGTATTAAGCGATAAGATGGATGGTACAATTCATTGAATGTATTGGAATGATGAATGGCAGGATATCCATTTTCTTTCCATTTTAAAAGAGTTAGCTTAGCGTTGTTTAAAGAAAATGGAAGTTCCTTATTGGAAATCATATCGATAAGGATTTGAAGCTTTTCTTCGAGCTGTTCTTTGCCGTTTTTTTCTTGTTGACTTGATAAAATAAATAAAGTACTCAGTGTATTTACGCTCAATCCATAATTTAAATGAAGACGAACATAATCCCCATCTAGATATTCAATGGAATTACATGTATCCAGTTTTGTATCGAGTTCTTGTTGGATCCGTTTTTTAACTGTGTCAGGATTTGAAAGTAAGTGTTCACACCCAAAACTGCTTTGGTATAAAAATTTCATTAAATCCTGTAGTTCTAGTTGTGGGTATGTTTGAAATTGGTTGAGTATATACGATTTTGTGTTCATAGAAATTATTTTATCACATTCTTTAATTTTCTATTATAGATAAAAGTTATAACGGATGCATATTATTAAATATTATCAATAATTAACTAGAAATGATAAAATGATGACGTTGGAGGAAATTTACTAATGTTGAATATTAAATACGATATTGTGGGATCTTTTTTAAGACCACAGGAAATTAAAGAGGCCCGTGCTAAATTTAATAATAATGAAATCACATATGAACAATTGCGTGATGTAGAGGATGAACAAATCGCAAAATTAGTTGCGAAGGAAGTACAACATGGATTGAAGTTTGTGACAGATGGAGAATTCCGTCGTCGCTGGTGGCATTTAGATTGGTTAAAAGAATTTGATGGTTTTACGACAAAACATTTGGATAAATTTATTAATGGAAGAAACAATCATATTGAATTAGGTATGATTGAAGGTAAGATTTCTTATGATCCAAATAAGGCACATAAAGAAATGTACGCATGGGATTTTTTGAAGAATGAGGCAAGTAAATATGGTGTAGAAGCCAAGAAGTGTATTTCTGGACCAAACATGATTTTGATTGATCATTTTTTACAGTTAGGTATCAAAGATACGCCATACTATGGAACAGATATTGAAGCAGTCATTGAAGATATTGGATTGGCATATCAAGCAGCCATTCGTGATTTCTACAATCATGGATGTCGCTATATTCAAATTGATGATACTTCATGGACCTATATGATTGATGATACATTTGTATCAAAAGTAGAAGGATTGGGATATACAAAGGCACAAGTATTAGATTGGTTTGTGCGTGTTAGTACTAAGGCTTTAGAAAATCGTCCAGAAGATATGCAGATTGCGACACACTTCTGTAAAGGAAACTTCAAAGGAAATCCATTGTTCCACGGATTCTATGATACGATTGCCAAGTCTGTTGCGAGCATTCCATACGATGGATATTTTGTAGAATATGATGATGCTCGTAGCGGAACGTTTGATCCTTGGGCTGTTTTAAAAGGTACTGGCCGTACATTTGTGGCTGGTTTGATTTCTACAAAGCGTCCAGAATTAGAAGAGCATGATGCGATTAAGGCACGTTATGAACAAGCTAAAGCTGTAGTCGGTGATAATATTGCACTTTCTCCACAATGTGGATTTGCCTCTGTTGAAGAAGGTAACTGCATTGATGAGGAAACACAATGGAAGAAAATTGATTTATTGGTATCTTGCCAAGACTTTATTTAAGAGGAATCGTTTGATTTCTCTTTTTTCTTATGAAAAAAAGGAACAATTATTTGTTCCCGTAATATGAATTTAAAAAAGATTCTTTGAATTCTTTAAATGTACCATCTAAAATAGCTTGTCGAGCTTGTTCGGTTAAACGAATGATAAAGCGAAGATTATGTATAGAAGCAAGTTCGAAATATTTTGCGGATTCCGTGCGGTCTTGAGATTTCCAAAGTCTTCTTAATTCACCTAATGTGATTCTACTTTGACATGTAGGACAATCACAACCTTCATCAATGATTTCATCGCTATCTCTATATTTTGATAGATTGATAGGGCCATGCATTGTATACAATCTTCCATGTCTTGCCTCTCTTGTAGGAGCTACACAATCGAATGTGTCAGCACCATTTTCTGTACCAATCAAGATATCATCTGGATGAGACAACCCTAATAAGTGTCTTGGTTTATTTTCAGGGAGTTCTTCGTTACACCAAGTTAAGATATCACCTAGTGTTTCTTTAAGGAAAGCACCACCTAAGCCGTAGCCATCAAAATCCATCTGAGCGTACTTTTTACAAGTTGATCTTCTTAGATCTTCCCAACGCCCACCTTGAATGACACCATATAAAGATTGGTGATAGCCTAAATCATCACAATGTTTCTTATGTTCATCAAGACTTCTCTTTGCCCAACGCTCCGTTCTTGCCAAGGATTCAACGTTATATTCGTATGTATCGGCTAAAGAAGTTAATTCATCATAGGCCATATGAATGTCGGCTCCAATGCGACATTGAATTTGCATACTTTCTTCGGGACCAATAAAATCTTCTTGACCTGTAAATGGATCGTGAAAGTGTACGCCATCTTCTGTTACGTGGGCCAAACGTTTTTCTTCTTCGGTATTTTTCATGTTGTCTTCACGTTTCATGCTGACAACTTTTCCACATCCTGAACCTAAAGACATCACTTGAAATCCACCGGAATCCGTTAAGGTTGGACCGTTCCATTTTGACCATGCGGATAAACCTCCATTTTCAGCAATTTCTGGGGAAATGTTTCGTAAATGATATCCATTACTCAACATGGCTTGAGCATTAATGCTTTTTAATTCTTCCATAGAAACAAAGCGAACTTCACCATGTGTTCCTACACACATGAATGCCGGCGTTTTAATGTCTCCATGAGGTGTATGTATAATTCCGGCTCTTCCTAAATGACCAGGAATTCTTTTTTCAATTTCAAAATAAAATTTATTGTCGTTCTTGTATTCCATAAATTCCTCCAACTTACTTATTTTATCACATATTATCGGCGTCTTATATAGAAGATTATGCTGAGTATAGCGATAATACCGGCAATGTATCCAATGGATTGAATATTAAGAAGATTAATGGTTTGTCCTCCAATAAAAGATCCTAATCCAATACCTAGATTAAAAATACCTGAGAAAATCGACATCGCAACAGAATTTGTATTTTCATTGGTTGCCAACATTGTTTCTGATTGGCAAGCCACATTAAATGCAGTAGAACTTGTACCCCATACAATACATATCAACAATAGTGTGATCATGGATGCTGCACTTGGTTTTAATAAGAATAAAACAAGTGTAAGAGAGAATAGTGAAGCTAAGATGAATCTTTTTCTATTCTTGTTGTAGAAATTAGAGAATAAAATACTTCAACCAATTCCGGCAACACCAAATAAAGAGAGTACGAGTGTAATTGTTGTATTGGATAAATTTGCGACTTGCGATAAGAAGGGTTCAATATAGCTATAGGCTGTATAGTAGGCACTCGCAAATAATAGGGAAATACCATAAATGGTGATCAGTTGTCTATTTTTTAATAGTGTGGGTAATTTGTTTAAAGAAAAGGCAGAAGTTGTTTTAAGATTAGGGAAGTAGTGTATTTGAAAAAGTAGAAGAACGATACTGATGATACCAACAATTAGAAATGTGATTCTCCATCCAATCCATAGACCAATCATTCTTCCGAGTGGTAAACCGGCAATCATGGCAACGCTTGTACCTGTCACAATCATACTCATCGCAAATTCACGTTTATCTTCATTAACAAGTCTTACGGCTATGACGCTTGCGATAGACCAGAATATAGCGTGAGCACAAGCTACAATTAATCTTCCTATAATTAATATGAGAAAGTTTGTTGAGGTTGCACTGATGGCTTGTCCTAGTCCAAATAAGAAAAGTGTAACTAGTAGTATTTTCTTATAGTTGTATTTAGAAGCTAAAATCATTAATGGTAAAGAAAGTAACATAACAGCCCAGGAATAGATGGTAATCATAATACCGGCTTGTGTTTGTGTGATAGAAAAGGTATGGGCAATATCTGTCAAAAGTCCGATGGGCATAAACTCAGACGTGTTAAAAATAAATGCGGCTATCGTCATACCGATAAGTGGCATCCATTGTTTCTTATTCATAATTAATCATCCTTTCAAAAACGTCTTTTATTTTAGCACATAGTAGTTACGCATGAAAAATAAAATGGCTTAAATAAACAAAATCGGAAACTCTA
>ERZ791702.300-NODE-300-length-26209-cov-76.0013_pt1 | contig 26209 bp, 20 predicted proteins | sample MGYA00510050_ERZ791702 | MGnify/ENA primary metagenome ERZ791702 (study PRJEB30046, sample SAMN00715230) | human gut metagenome | study: EMG produced TPA metagenomics assembly of the A metagenome-wide association study of gut microbiota in type 2... | reverse complement strand
ATCTGCGAAATCTGCGTGACCCTATCAAATGTGGTTTCAGCTCCCTCGACCGCATAGGTCGCTTTCCGTTTAATCCGTGCGTAATCCGAGAAGCAAGAATGTTTCCGATAACTCCGCATAATCCGATGAATAAAAACTCCGCGTGAGATCCGGTGAATGATTCTACGCAGATAAAATTATATCTCGAAGATACCCTTGAGTGCCCCCTGAGCAATCTTCTCGAAATCCTCTCCGAAATCGCAGAAGCGCATTACGGCATTGGCGGCAGCATGCTTCACTCCCATATTTTCACCCTGCAATGCCACGGCAGCCTGATCCAGGAATTCATTGATTCCACGATCGTTAGGCTCCTTACCATTCGCAAAGAGGCGGGCAAGAAGCTGGAATCCGGCAATCTCATACAGCGGTTTATTGCTTGCAATCCATTGATACGCAATCACCGGCGCATATTCCACATATTGCAGCAGATTGAAGGCAAGCATTTCAGCCATTTCCTGGCTCTGTACCTGTTCCATCCAGATATCCGTGATTTCAGCCAGCATCTTGTCGGCAGGCATGATGAGGGTAGCAAGAATCTTGCACTCCCGGATATCCTCCTTCCAGAGTTCGATGGCGAGGTCGTAATCCTTGCCGTATTCCTGCGCCATCTTCTTCAATTCATAGAAGGGTACACCCCAATTCAGTTTATATCCCAAGCCCTTGTCTCGCATGGATTGCGAACCCGGACCGTTCATCAACAAGCGAAAGCTTCGCTTGATAGTTATCAGTTTCTGATGTGTTTCTTCGTTCATTATAATATTTTAAATCTAAAGTTTTAATACTTTGCAGAACATTCCTTCGAACTGCTCCTCGATATTCGCTGGCTTATGCTTGAAGATACCGAAGATGGCACTGCCGCTACCGCTCATAGCTGCATATGCGGCCCCCAGATTATAGAGCTTCTGCTTGATTTCTGCTAACTCTGGATGCATCGCAAAGATAGGCGCCTCGAAATCGTTGACAAGCTCATCCTTCCAGGTCTCGATAGGCTGGCGAACGATATCGCGGCAGCATTTCGCAGGCTTCTTAGGAGTGATGGCAGCGTAGGCATCCTTGGTGCTTACAGCGATGTCGTCACGCTTTACAATCACGATGTAATATCCCTTCATGTTATCTCCAGGACCGCTTACCGGCATCAGTACATCGCCGATACCCTCAGCATAGCAGGCTGTATCTCCATTCTCCGGGTCCGCACTGATGAAGTAGGCACAGTCTGCACCCAACTTGGCTGCATATCGCTCCATCTCAGGAATACCGATGTTCAGGCGGAAACGCTCATCGAGCAGACGAATCATGTAGGCAGCATCCGCAGAGCCGCCACCCATTCCTGCCTGAGATGGGATTCGCTTGACGAGATGCGTATGAATGCGGGGTATCTTGAAGTCGGCAGCCAGCATGTTATATGCCTTCACCACCAGGTTTTTCTGTTCATCGCAATCCACGGCATTGCCTGTAATCTTCAGGTCGCATGCTACCTCGCTAGGAAATTCTTCTCCCATCAGCTTGATCTCCAAGGCATCAGTCAGGGGGATAGGGTAGAATACGGTTTCCAGATTGTGGTAACCATCAGCGCGCTTGCTTACTATATTTAAGCCAAGGTTGATCTTGGCGCATGGAAATGTAATCATAATCAATCATTGTTTAAGAGTGATACACTAACTATATGCAATCTATATGCAATCTACTTGCAAAGATATAAAAAATATCCCAAACCCGGTGCTTTTCATCAAGATTATTTTCTTACTTGCATTAAAAATATTAAAAACATCCATATTCTGCAATATCTTTTGTACCTTTGCAAAGTGTATCCTCATTTCAGAAAGAGTGTTTCCGCTTGAGGGAAAATAGATTTTGAGTTAAGGATAGATAGATGATTAGATAAAAATAAAAAATAAATAGAAATATGAAGAAAGGTGATAAAGTAAGATTCCTGAGCGAAGTGGGCGGCGGAAAGGTAGCTGGCTTCCAGGGCAAGAATATCGTGCTGGTAGAGGATGAAGATGGTTTCGAGATTCCGATGCCAATCAACGAGGTGGTAGTGGTAGAGCAGGATGACTATGCCATGGGCAAGATGATCTCTGCCAAGATGGATGCCAAGCAGAAGGCTGAAGAGCATGCCAACACCGAACTGCATCAGGACAGCAGAAGCATCAAGGCTATCCTGAACGAGCACGAGAATGATGTGGATATGAACGTAGAGGAGTATGATGCTGCCGACCGCGAGATTACCTTCGTGAAGCAGATTCAGGAGCGTACGGGCGGCAACAAGCTCAGCGCCTACCTCGCCTTCGTGCCTATCGATATCAAGGATGTGACCAACACCCGCTTCGAATCGTATATGGTGAATGACAGCAACTACTATCTGCGCTACACCTATCTCGTAGCCGAGGGCAATGCGTGGACTCTGAAGGCGGAGGGCGAAATCGAGCCTAATACCAAGCTCTTCATCGAGGAATTCGGTCGTGAGGCTTTGAATGAGATGGAGCACATCGCTATCCAGATGATTGCCTACAAGAAGGACAAGCCATTCCTGCTGAAGCCAGCTACGGATGTCCAGTTCCGCCTCGACCCAGTGAAGTTCTACAAGCTCCATCTCTTCGAGGAGAATGATTTCTTCGAGACTCCAGCCTATCTCTTCACCATCGTGGAGAACGACGAGGTAGCCCGTCCGCTGGTCATCGATTCCAAGCGATTGAAGGAGCAGATGTACAAGGACGAGAAGGTGATTACCAACACCAGCAAGAAGAAAAGCAAGAAGGATGACGGTACCCTCATCGTCGATCTTCATGCAGACGAGGTTCTTGAAACAACTGCTGGAATGAATTCTGCTGATATCCTTCATTATCAGATGGATATCTTCAAGAAGACAATGGCGGAGAATAAGAAGAATAAGGGACAGAAGATTATCTTCATCCATGGAAAGGGAGAGGGCGTATTGCGCCAGGCACTCATCCATGAGTTGAATTATCGCTATAAGAACTGCACCTATCAGGATGCTTCTTTCCAGGAGTATGGATATGGTGCCACACAGGTAACAATCCGATAAAAGTAATCATAAAGTTCAAAGTTCAAATCTCAAAGTTCAAAGTAACATGAAGTACGGATTTATGAAGGTGGCAAGTGCCATCCCTGCCGTCAAGGTAGGCGATGTAATCTTCAACACCCAACAGATAGAAGATCTGATAGCCCAGGCTGAAGGCAAGGGCGTAGAGATCATTACCTTCCCGGAATTGTCTATTACAGGCTATTCCTGTCAGGACCTTTTCCGCCAGCAGATGCTTCTGGAATCATCAGAGCAGGCGGTGATGATGCTGCTCGATTTCACCCGCAAACTCGACATCATCTCCATTGTCGGCGCTCCGGTAGTGGCTGGCGATCTGCTGCTGAATTGCGGTATCGTGATCCAGCACGGACAGATTCTGGGCATCGTGCCTAAGACCTATCTCCCTAACTACAGTGAGTTCTATGAGAAGCGCTGGTTTGCCTCTGCCCAGGATTTGCGCGACTGCGAGGTCCGCTATGCCGGGCACAAGGTGAAGCTGACTCCGGATGTGCAGATTTTCCGCACTTATGACGGCGTGCAGTTTGGTGTAGAGATATGCGAGGATGTATGGGCTCCGGCTCCTCCTAGCAACAAGCTGGCACTGGCTGGTGCCGACCTCATCTTCAACCTCTCTGCAAGCGATGAACTCATCGGAAAGCACAACTATCTGAAAAGTCTGCTGAGCCAGCAGAGTGCCCGCACCATGACGGGGTATATCTACAGCTCCTGCGGTTTCGGTGAGAGTACACAGGATGTGGTATATGGCGGAAATGCCTTGGTTTACGAGAATGGAGCTTTACTTGCACAAGGTGAGCGTTTCTCTCTTGATCCTCAGATGGTTATCGCACAGGTTGATGTGGAGAAACTCCGTTCGGAGCGTCGCACCAATTCCACCTATGTCAACGCCCAGCGTAACATCAAATATTCGGTTCTCGGCGGACAGTTCAACATCCGTAACATCGATGCCGATCCTACCGAGAACGAACGCGAGTTCGTATTGGAGCGTGAGGTGAATCCTCATCCTTTCATTCCTACCAGCAGCGATATGAATGCCTCCTGCGAGGAGATTTTCAATATCCAGCTGATGGGTCTTGCCAAGCGCATCGTACATACCCATGCCAAGACGGTGGTAGTGGGTATCAGCGGCGGATTGGATTCCACCCTTGCCCTGCTCGTCTGCGTGAAGGCATTCGATAAGCTGAAGATGGACCGCCGTGGCATCGTGGGCGTTACCATGCCAGGTTTCGGAACCACCGATAGAACATATAATAATGCCCTCTCGCTGATGCAGAGTCTGGGCATCACCATCCGTGAAATCAGCATCGCCAAGGCAGTGACCCAGCATTTTGAGGATATCGGTCATGATGCCAGCGTGCATGATGTAACCTATGAGAATTCGCAGGCACGCGAGCGTACACAGATTCTGATGGATCTTGCCAACAAGATGGGCGGTATGGTGATAGGCACCGGTGACCTTTCTGAGCTGGCTCTGGGCTGGGCCACCTATAATGGCGACCACATGAGCATGTATGGCGTGAATGCCAGCATCCCTAAGACTCTGATCCGCCATCTCGTGAACCATGTTGCCGAGAGTGGGGTGGATGAGCAGAGCCGCATCACCCTGCGCGACATCATCGATACACCAATCAGTCCGGAGCTGATTCCTGCCGATGAAAATGGTAATATCAAGCAGAAGACAGAAGACCTGGTGGGTCCATACGAGCTGCACGATTTCTTCCTCTATTACTTCCTGCGTTTCGGTTTCCGTCCTTCCAAGATTTACATGTTGGCAAAGAAGGCGTTTATCGATACCAAGCTGGAGCGTGTGAAGATCAGTGACAACGATCCTGATTCCTACGATGAGGAGACTATCAAGAAATGGCTCAAGACATTTGTTCGCCGTTTCTTCAACCAGCAGTTCAAGCGAAGCTGTCTGCCTGATGGTCCGAAAGTGGGAAGTGTGAGCCTGAGTCCTCGTGGCGACTGGCGCATGCCTAGTGATGCCGCATCCACCATCTGGCTGCAAGAGGCTGAAAACCTCTGAAATTGATTTCGGACAAGCCAAAAGTACAATATTCTTTCTGTTTTCTGGCGCGCCCGTTATATTAATTATTTACTCTTAAAGGGGCTGGATTTTGTAAATATTTGGTTTACAGAATCCAGCCTCTTTTTCTTAATATTTGAGAAATCGATTGCACAAAAATATCAGCAGAAACGTGAAATATCTTGTTGGGCGGATAGACATAGTTTGTAATTTTGCGGCAGATAATTCAACTAATTAATTTTAACTTAACAATTTCATTATGAAGAAACTTGTCGCAAAATTATGGGCGGTTTTAATGCTCATGTTGATCTCTATGCAGACGATGGCTACAGACACGTTTACCAGCAATCGTACTGATTTCCGAGACGAAAGTATCTATTTCATGATCACCACCCGTTTTTACGATGGAGATCCAAGTAACAACGTGCTCTGCTGGGACAACCAGGAAGCACAGAAGAGTACCAAGGATCCTTGTTGGCGTGGTGACTTCCAGGGTGTGATTGACAAGCTCGACTACATCAAGGCGCTTGGATTCACTGCCATCTGGATTACTCCTGTCGTACAGAACGCTTCTGGTTACGACTACCACGGCTATCATGCCATGGATTTCTCTAAGGTTGACTGCCGCTATCAGAGTGGTGACGGCAAAAAGAGCGGTGACGTGATGTTCCAGGAACTCATCGACAAGGCTCACGCCAAGGGTATCAAGATCATTCTTGACATCGTGCTCAACCACACCAGTAACTTCGGTGAGGAGAAGCTCTGCAAGATGTTCGACCGTGATACTCATCTTCGTAACCAAGCATACATTGATGCTTGTATGATCCCTGATGAGAGAAAGTTGGGCAATGATTACTTGGGCAATGTAAAGATACAGTATCAGCGTCGTCTTGCCCTGATGAAGAATACAGATGGCAATAACCACGATATACACAACTATTGGCACCATACTGCCAACAACTGGAACTGGGACTTCCCAAGCCGTTGGATGGGTCAGATTGCTGGTGATTGTGTGGATCTCAACACAGAGAACGACTACGTGGCTAAGTATCTCGTAGATTGCTATGGACAGTTTATCAAGATGGGTGTCGATGGTTTCCGTATTGATACATCCGGCCACATCTCCCGCTTGACATTCAACAAGGAGTTTATCCCTCAATTTGAAGCACTTGGTAAGCAGTACGAGAACAAGCGCTTGAACAAGGCACCTTTCTTTATGTATGGTGAGGTTTGTACACGTATGAACGATGTAACCTATAGAGGTCAGGCAAACCTCTCTTGCTACTTCTATACCTGGAAGTCGGACGAGGCCTTGCTCAACAAATGGGATGGAAGCAAAAGTTACTGGGATAATCAGGTGATTCCTGAGGGTTCTGAGCCTGTAGGCCCACAACTGCTTTGCTTGGAGGAGACTACTTCTCCAAAGAGCAACAATGCCAAGATGCTCAATGGTGCATGGCACGAGCCAGACTATTCTCAGTCAAGCGGATTCAACGTCATTGACTTCCCTATGCACTACAGCTACAACACTGCCCAACAGGCTTTCAGCTTGGCAAGCGGCGACGAGTGCTATAATGACGCTACTTTCAATGTGGTATATGTAGATAGCCATGACTATAGTCCAGGTCCAAGCGATACCAACCGTTTCGGTGGTACAGATGCTCAGTGGGCTGAGAACCTCTCTCTCTTGTTTACCTTCCGTGGAATCCCATGTCTCTATTATGGTTCTGAGGTAGGTTTCCGTCGTGGTGTAGTAATTGATAAAGGTCCTAATGGTCCTCTTTCTAACACCGGTCGTGCTTACTTCGGTGGTTATATCACAGGTGATGTAGAAGCATCAGACTTCGGTGAATACAAGGCTTCTGGTAATGTGGCTGCCTCATTGAATCATGATGTCGCTCAGCACCTCATCCGTCTGAACAAGATTCGTCAGGCTGTTCCTGCTCTCCGTAAGGGTCAGTGGACTGACGATGGTTGTACTCCTGCCAAGGGCGGTATCGCCTTCAAGCGTGCTTATAAGGACAGTTATGCACTCGTAGCCCTCAATGGTGGTGCTACTTTCACAGATTGCCCAGCTGGTACTTATACAGACTTGGTAACAGGCAAGATTTACACAGGTCCTACTATCACCGTTGATGCTCCTAATAATCAGGGTCAGGTTCGCGTACTCGTGAAAGACTGGACTGGTGGCAAGCTCATTGAGGATGGCGCTTTCATCTACGAAACTGCTGCTCAGCATAAGGGTGGTCAGACCTATGATGGTAATGAAGAGGCTGGTACAACTTGGATTGATGAGGCTCCTATTCAGCCTGCAAGCGTTTCATTCTCACAGGCAGGTGGATCATTCCGCACTGAGACTATTAACATGACAGTTACTCTCTCTGAAGACGCTAAGTCTGGTTGGTATCAGATACAAGGCCAGGATAAGGTGAACTTGACTCCTGGTGTGAGTGAGAACCTTACCATCGGCGAAGGTATGAACTTTGGCGACACCAAGACTATTGATTGGAGCGCAGAGGGCCAGGACGGTAAAGTGAAGAGCGGTAGCTTGACCTTCACCAAGGTAGATCCTAATGCTTCTATCATGGTATATGTAAAGGCTGCTAATGCTCCTCACATCCATGCTTGGACAACAGGTACAGACGGCAAAGACTTGACAGGCGCATGGCCTGGTAAGGTAATGGCCGGTCCTGTGGAGATTGATGGTGCTAAATACTGGACTTACTCTTTCGATGGCGTAGAGAATTTCAATGTCATCTTGAATAATGGAAATGGTGCACAGTCTGGTGAAATCACTGGTATCACAGGCGATATCCACTTGGAGTATGATGGTGGTACAAGTGCCAAGAAGATTGACGCTCCTGTCAATACTGCAGCCAAGGTTACTTTGAGTCCTAATGGTGGTGACTTCCAGAAGACTATCTCCGTAACAGCAACCCTCAGCAACAATGCCAAGAGCGGTTGGTATAAGATTGGTGATGGCGAGCAGGTGGCTTTTACTCCTGGTAAGGCTGCTACTTTCACTCTCGGTGCTGACATGATGGAAGGCGAGAGCAAGACTGTAACTTGGAGCGCAACCAATACTGACAATGAAACCAATACTGGTTCTGCAACCTTCACCAAGATAAAAGAGGTAGTTATTCCTACTCCAACAGGTATCTTCGCTTACTTCCTCGCTCCTGCAGAATGGAGTGACATCCACGTATGGGCTTGGAATGATGCAGACAACTTTACCGGTGGTACCTGGCCAGGTGTAAGCTGTACTAAGACTGACATGAAGAAGAATGGTCTGGATGTCTGGATGTGGAAGTTTGATGGTGATTTGACAGGTGCTCCTACTAATATTATCTTCAACAATAATGGTAATGGTGTCAACCAGACAGAAACTTTTGCTTTCGTCAACGGTGCAGTTTATGACCGCAACGGTAAGACCAATGAGAAGATTGACGCTCCTGTCAATACTGCAGCCAAGGTTACTTTGAGTCCTAATGGTGGTGACTTCCAGAAGACTATCTCCGTAACAGCAACCCTCAGCAACAATGCCAAGAGCGGTTGGTATAAGATTGGTGATGGCGAGCAGGTGGCTTTTACTCCTGGTAAGGCTGCTACTTTCACTCTCGGTGCTGACATGATGGAAGGCGAGAGCAAGACTGTAACTTGGAGCGCAACCAATACTGACAATGAAACCAATACTGGTTCTGCAACCTTCACCAAGATAAAAGAGGTAGTTATTCCTACTCCAACAGGTATCTTCGCTTACTTCCTCGCTCCTGCAGAATGGAGTGACATCCACGTATGGGCTTGGAATGATGCAGACAACTTTACCGGTGGTACCTGGCCAGGTGTAAGCTGTACTAAGACTGACATGAAGAAGAATGGTCTGGATGTCTGGATGTGGAAGTTTGATGGTGATTTGACAGGTGCTCCTACTAATATTATCTTCAACAATAATGGTAATGGTGTCAACCAGACAGAAACTTTTGCTTTCGTCAACGGTGCAGTTTATGACCGCAACGGTAAGACCAATGCTTTCGAGAACGGTGCAGTTTATTACCGCAACGGTAAGACCAATGAGTCTGCCTCAACAGGTATCAACCAGGTAGGTTGCAAGAAGGCTCCTGCTAAGTTGCAGATTTACTCTATCAATGGTGTGAAGGTAGCCGAAGTGAACAAGGTTTCTGATGCAGAGTATGTCCTGTCTCCAGGTATGTACATCTGCAATGGCAAGAAGTTTGTTATCAAGTAGTCAATGGTTAGCCGCCATTACTTTTAGAAACATTTAGTTTATCATATTTCATTTATTTTAGGTTTAAGTACTCCTAAATGACTTGAAAAGAGCAATTTTTCAGTCATTTAGGAGTCTTTTTTGTATATATAAGTAGAAAATATATTAAAGATTTTGGGTAAAACCTTTTTTTTTTGTAACTTTGCGCCCAAAAGTAAAAACAATATAAAATTTAAATAGATAATATGGCTAAGAAATTTGCCGAGCACAATGGTCTGAATTTGACTCAGACAAACAATGACGTACTAGCAGCGTGGGAGAAAAACGATATCTTCCACAAGTCTATCGATGAGCGTGAAGGCTGCCCTCAGTTTATCTTCTTTGAGGGACCTCCATCTGCTAATGGCCACCCGGGTATTCACCACGTGTTGGCACGTAGTATCAAGGATACATTCAACAGATACAAGACCATGAAGGGTTTCCAGGTTCACCGTAAGGCGGGATGGGATACCCACGGACTCCCTGTTGAACTCGGTGTCGAGAAGGAACTCGGCATCACCAAGAAGGATATCGACAACAAGGCTTCTGAGAAGTATATCTCTACAGAGGATTACAACCACAAGTGCCGCGAGAACGTGATGAAGTTCACCGCAGAGTGGCGCGAGTTGACCGAGAAGATGGGTTACTTCGTGGATCTTGATCATCCTTATATCACTTACGATAACAAGTACATCGAGACTCTCTGGTGGCTCCTCAAGCAGCTCTACAACAAGGGCCTGCTCTACAAGGGTTACACCATCCAGCCATACTCTCCAGGCGCAGGTACAGGTTTGAGCTCTCATGAGTTGAACCAGCCTGGCTGCTATCGCGATGTTAAGGACCTCACCACCACAGCCCAGTTCCTCATCAAGGATCCTAAGGCAGAGTGGACCAAGTGGGGCAAGCCATACTTCATCGCATGGACCACTACACCTTGGACTCTGCCATCAAACGTGGCTCTCTGTGTAGGTCCTAAGATTGACTATGTAGCCATCGAGACCTACAACCTCTACAATGGCGAGCCTATGACACTTGTGATGGCTGAGGCGCTGGTAGGTTCATATCTGAAGGCAGACCAGGAGTGCAAGGAGGGTGATCTCCTGCCATTCGACAAGGAGAAGAAGCAGTGCCCATGGCGCATTATCGATCACATGAAGGGTACAGACCTCGAAGGCATGCACTACGAGCAGCTCCTGCCATGGGTAAAGCCATGTGAGAAGGTAGATGCCTTTGCTCCAGCTTTCGTTACAGAATATGCAGCTGCTCATCCTGAGAAGGTATTCGCTTCTGAGGATGGTCGCGATAAGTTCGTTGAGATGGATAGCGAGGCTTTCCGCGTGATTCTCGGCGACTACGTTACTACCGATGACGGTACAGGTATCGTACACATCGCTCCTACATTCGGTGCCGATGACGCCAAGGTAGCTAAGGATGCCAACATCCCTGCCCTCTACCTTATTAATAAGAAGGGTGAGACCCGCCCAATGGTTGACCTGCAGGGTAAGTTCTATCTCATCGAAGACCTCGATGACAACTTCGTAAGCGTCTGTGTCAACAAGGAGGCATACGCTCATCATGCAGGCGACTACGTAAAGAACGCCTACGACCCACAGTTTAATGTGGATGGTGTTTGGGATAAGAAGGCTTCTGATAAGGCTGAAGACCTGAACATCGTACTCTGCTACGAACTGAAGCAGGAGGGCAAGGCTTTCAAGAGCGAGAAGCACGTGCACAACTATCCTCACTGCTGGCGTACCGACAAGCCTATCCTCTACTACCCATTGGATAGCTGGTTTATCAAGGATACCGCACGCAAGGAGCGCATGGTAGAACTCAACAAGACCATCAACTGGCAGCCTGAGAGCACCGGTACTGGCCGTTTCGGCAACTGGCTCGAGAATCTGAACGACTGGAACCTTTCACGTTCCCGCTTCTGGGGTACTCCATTGCCAATCTGGCGTGATGAGAACCGTGGCGAGAAGTGCATCGGCAGCCTTGAGGAGCTGTATGCTGAAATCGAGAAGTCTGTGGCTGCCGGCATCATGCAGAGCAACCCATTGAAGGAGAATGGTTTCGTTCCTGGCGATTACAGCCAGGAGAACTATGATAAGATTGACCTCCACCGTCCATACGTTGACAAGATTGTATTGGTTAACGAGGAGGGCAAGCCAATGTATCGTGAGAGCGACCTGATTGACGTTTGGTTCGATTCAGGTTCAATGCCTTACGCCCAGCTCCACTACCCATTCGAGGGCGAGATGGCACGTGGCACAGAGGCAGACCGCGATGCACTCATCCACAGCACCTATGAGGGATATGCTATTCCTCCTAAGTTCTATCCAGCCGACTTTATCAACGAGGGCGTGGATCAGACCCGTGGATGGTTCTTCACCCTACACGCCATCGCTACCATGGTATTCGACAGCGTAGCTTTCAAGAACGTTATCTCTACAGGTCTCGTTCTCGATGCCAAGGGTAACAAGATGAGTAAGCACGTGGGTAACGTAACCAACCCATTCGAGATGATCGACAAGTATGGTGCCGACCCAGTTCGCTTCTATATGATGACCAACAGCGAGCCTTGGGACAATCTGAAGTTCGACCCTAACGGTGTAGATGAGACCCGTCGCAAGTTCTTCGGAACCTTGTATAACACCTACAGCTTCTTCGCCCTCTATGCTAACGTAGATGGTTTCGATGCTGCAGCAGCTCAGGTGCCATTCGAGAAGCGCCCAGAGATCGACCGCTGGATTCTCTCTTCACTCAATACCCTCATCAAGGGCGTTGACAGAGAGTTGGCTGGCTATGATCCAACCCGTGCTGGTCGTCTCATCGATGCATTCGTAAACGATGACCTCTCTAACTGGTACGTTCGTCTGAACCGTAAACGTTTCTGGGGTAAGGAGATGAGCGAGGATAAGCTGAGTGCTTACCAGACTCTCTATACCTGCCTGATGACAGTGGCTAAGCTCCTGGCACCATTCGCTCCATTCTATGCAGACGAGTTGTATCACGACTTGGGCGGCGAGCTGGAGAGCGTACACCTCGACAAGTTCCCTGTAGCCGATGAGGCTGCTATCGATGCCGACCTGGAGGAGCGTATGGCCATCGCCCAGAAGATTACTTCCATGGTATTGGCATTGCGCCGCAAGGTGAACATCAAGGTTCGCCAGCCACTGCAGCAGATCATGATTCCTGCAGTAGATGATGTACAGAAGGCACACATCGAGGCAGTAGCAGGACTGTTGAAGAACGAGGTGAACGTGAAGGAGGTTAACTTCATTGAGGGTCAGGGTATTCTCGTAAAGAAGGTGAAGTGTAACTTTAGAGTGATGGGTAAGAAGTTCGGCAAGCTGATGAAGGGTGTTGCAGCCCAGATGTCAGCACTCGATCAGGACCAGATTGCAGCCTTCGAGAAGGCAGGCAACATCACATTGAATATCGACGGACAGGAAGCCGTGGTAGAGGTAGCCGACGTGGAGATTATCTCTGAGGATATTCCAGGATGGCTCGTATCTAACGAGGGCAATCTGACCGTAGCGCTTGAGGTAGAGTTGACTCCTGAATTGAAGAAGGAGGGTATGGCTCGTGAGCTGATCAACCGTATCCAGAACCTCCGCAAGGAGACTGGTCTGGAGATTACCGACCGCATCAAGGTGACTGTGGCTTCCAATGAAGAGACCAATGCCGCCATCGAGTCATTCGGCGACTACATCAAGGGTCAGGTACTGGCTGACAGCATCGAAATCGGTGACAACGCAGGTGTTGAGACCGAGTTTGATGACTTTAAGTTGAACATTCTCGTAGAGAAGAATTAAATAGTTAGGAGTTAGAAGTTAGGAGTCAGGAGTTATCCGAAGCTACTTGCTTCTAACTTCTTTCCTTAAAACTCTAGTCTAATAATAACTTTTATAACAAAACAACGTCTATGGCTAACGAAAAAGCACGTTATAGCGATGTAGAACTCGAGGAGTTCCGCGCTATCATTGAAGAGAAGTTAAAGGTGGCAAAGCAGACCTACCGTGACTGTATGGCTCAGCTCAACCACTCAGATAGTAATGATGTGGTAGATACATCACCAACCTACAAGGCTCTTGAGGAGGGCAGCGAGGCACAGAGCAAGGAGGAAATCATCCAGATGGCTCAGCGCCAGCAGAAGTTCATCAAGGGGCTGGAGGCTGCGCTGGTCCGCATTCAGAACAAGACCTATGGCATCGACCGCGAGACGGGCGAGTTGATTCCTAAGGAGCGTTTGCGTGCAGTACCTCATGCCACATTGAGTGTAGCTTCCAAGGAGGCTAGAAAGAAATAATAAATGGAGAAAAAAAGGAATTTACATATCGGCTGGCTCGTCACGGCAATGGTGGTTGTGCTGCTTATCATCGACCAATGGATTAAGCTGTACATCAAGACCCACTTTTGCCTTGGCGAGTCTGTTCGTGTTACAGATTGGTTTTTTATCGATTTCATTGAGAACAACGGAATGGCGTGGGGCATGTCGTTTATCGGCAAGTTCTGGCTCAGTCTGCTGCGCTCTGTAGCCATCGTCGCTCTCATTGTCTATCTCTATCGCATCATCAAGCGGGGTACGCATCGTCTGCTCTACATCATCCTCGTAGCCCTGGTACTTACGGGTGCCATCGGCAATATGATTGATTCGATGTTCTATGGTCTGATGTTCACTGCATCCTCGCCTTATTACGTATCCTATATGGTACCGTTCGGCGATGGCTATGCACCTTTCTTCATGGGTAAGGTCGTGGATATGTTCCGCTTCCCGTTCTTCGACTATACCTGGCCGGAGTGGGTACCTTTCTGGGGTGGTCAGCAGGGAACATTCTTCGATCCTGTATTCAATTTTGCTGATGCCTGCGTCAGCGTGGGTATCATCTCCATGCTGCTCTTCTGCCGCAAGGAACTGGAACAGCTCGGAGGAAGTAATAAGAAAAAGGAAGGGGAGAAGAAGGAGACTTCTGCTAATAAGGAAGATAAGAAATAGAAAGGAGGTATGAGAATGAAGAAGTTAATGATTTGTCTTGTGGCAGTGATGGCATTGCTTTTCTGCGTTTCATCCTGCAAGCCTTCCCTGCCTAGCGGCGTCTTGTCGAAGGGCAAGATGACGGATATTCTTTATGATTATCACCTGGCTCTGGCGATGGCACACATGGATGATAACGGCGACAAGGGACAGAGCCTGGCTTATCGCGAGGCGGTGCTCAGAAAACACGATGTCACCTCTGCCGAGTTTGATTCTTCCATGGTTTATTATATGCGTCATACCGAACTGCTGGAGGATGTGTATAAGGACCTGACCGACCGTTACAACAACGAGATTACAGCCATGGGCGGTAGTGCCAAGGAGGGAGGAGAGTTTGCTAATCTCTCCGCCACCGGCGATACGGCTAATGTATGGAATCTCGCTACATCGATGGTGTTCATGCCTGTGAAGCCGTTCAATAGTACCAGCTTCAATATCAAGGTGGATTCTACTTTCCATAAGGGCGACCGCCTGATGCTCGATTTCGATGCGCAGTTCATCTACCAGGATGGTATGCGCAATGGTGTTGCGATGCTCGCAGTGCAGTTTGGTAACGACAGTATTGCCCAGCGTACCATCATGATTCAGAGTACCCAGCATTATTCGGTGGAACTCTCTGATGCTGATTCACTTGGCATCAAGAGCGTGAAGGGATACATCATGCTGATGAATGACGATAACGGCACGGGTGTCTCTTCTCAGACTACCTTGAAGCTGATGTTCCTGGAGCATATCAAGCTGATTCGCATGCATCCGCAGAAGCCTGTGGCATCGCCGGCAGGAAGCTCTCCATCGGTATCATCCGATAGTCTCCGAAAGGATAGTGCATCATCCTCTTCATCCTCATCAGGTGAAAAACCGGGAGAGCAGACCTTCGAGATGTCATCCCAAAAGCCGGTTCATCCTATCAGAATGCCGGATGGCAAACCGCTGAAGCCGCTCAGGGAAATGAAGCCGATGAAGGCAGAACCTCTTAAGACGAGATAGTGATGGAGGAGCTGAGAAGATGTGGTGCTCATACCGTGGTGCTTCCCGATGGCACCATCCTGCAGCAGGCAGTGGTGGAGATAGCCGAGGGTAGAGTAGTCAATTACTATGAGTTCCGTGAGGAGTTGCCTATGACCGAATGGCTGGGCGGAGAAATCAGGGTAGAGCGTGATGAGGAAGGCATCCTCTGCGCCCTATGGAACGGGAAAAGATTAAACAATAAACATTAAACAATAAACATTAATAATATGTTAAGCGTAGATCAATTAGAAGACAAGTTGATAGACTTGGCATTTGCTGAGGATATCGGTGATGGCGACCACACAACCTTGTGTTGCATTCCAGAGGACGCCATGGGTAAGAGCCATTTGCTCATCAAGGAAGATGGCGTTTTGGCAGGTGTAGAAATGGCTAAGAAGGTGTTCGCACGCTTCGATCCTACCATGAAGGTAGAGGTTCTGTTGCAGGACGGTACCCACGTGAAGAAGGGCGACATCGCTATGATCGTAGAGGGCAAGACCCGTTCGCTGCTCCAGACTGAGCGCCTCATGCTCAACATCATGCAGCGTATGAGCGGTATCGCTACCATGACCGCTAAGTATGTAAAGCGCCTTGAAGGTACCAAGACTCACATCCTCGACACCCGTAAGACTACTCCAGGTCTCCGTATGTTGGAGAAGCAGGCTGTGAAGATCGGTGGTGGTATGAACCATCGTATCGGTCTCTTCGATATGATTCTCCTCAAGGACAATCACATCGATTTCGCTGGCGGTATCGATAACGCCATCGACCGTTGCCATGCTTATCTCAAGGAGAAGGGGCTCGATCTGAAGATTGAAATCGAGGTTCGCAGCTTCGATGAGCTCGACCAGGTATTGAAGCACGGCGGTGTCAACCGTATCATGCTCGATAACTTCTCTGTGCCTGATACCAAGAAGGCAGTAGATATCATCGCTGGCAAGTATGAGACAGAGTCATCTGGCGGTATCACCTACGATACCATCCGCGACTATGCTGAGCAGGGTGTTGACTTTATCTCTGTAGGTGCCTTGACACACAGTGTGAAGGGCTTGGATATGAGCTTCAAGGCTTGTGATTAATATAAATAAAGGTATATTTTATGAATAAGATTTTTGCTTCAGCCTTGATGGCTGTGGCTATGTTGGGCAGTGTCTCTGAGGCTGAGGCCTGCAGCAACTTCATCGTGGGCAAGAAGGCATCAGTAGATGGTTCGGTGATGTGTTCTTACAGTGCCGACGACTACGGTATGTTCCAGTACCTCTGCCATTATCCTGCGGCTAAGCATGCCAAGGGTGAGATGCGCAAGATTTTCGATTGGGACAGCAATAAGTATTATGGCGAGATTCCTGAGGCAGCCGAGACCTACAACGTAATCGGCAACATCAACGAGTGGCAGGTTACCATCGGCGAGACTACCTATGGCGGTCGTGAGGAGATGGTGGATTCTACCGGTATCATGGACTATGGTTCACTCATCTATGTAGCTCTCCAGCGCAGTAAGACGGCTCGCGAGGCTATCAAGGTGATGACCACCCTCGCCAATACCTACGGTTACAACTCTGGCGGTGAGACCTTCACCATCTGCGATCCTAAAGAGGCTTGGATCATGGAGATGATGGGTAAGGGCGCCGGTTCCAAGGGTGCTGTATGGGTAGCTCTCCGCATTCCGGATGATGCTATCTGTGCTCATGCCAACCAGAGCCGCATCGGCAAGTTCAATATGAAGGACAAGAAGAATGTGATGTATGCCAAGGATGTGGTATCTTTTGCCCGCAGCAAGGGCTGGTTCAAGGGCAAGGATGCTGATTTCTCCTGGAAGATGGCGTATGCGAAGCCTGATTTCTCTGGTCGTCGTTTCTGTGATGCCCGTGCCTGGTCGATGCTGAACCACTTCTATGATATGAGTCCTTATCTGGATTGGGCACTCGGCAAGAATCCTGATGCGCAGGATATGCCTCTCTGGGTGGTTCCTAACAAGAAGGTGAGCGTTCAGGATGTTGAGAATGTGATGCGCGACCATTACGAGGGTACTCCTCTTTCTGTAGCCGACGGTTCTGATATCGGCGGTGGTATTTGGGAGATGCCTTATCGTCCTACACCATTGATGTACAAGGTGGATGGCAAGCAGTATTTCAACGAGCGTCCTGTCAGCACCCAGCAGAGTGGTTTCGTATTCGTGAGCCAGATGCGTTCATGGTTGCCAAGAGAGATTGGTGGCGTGTTCTGGTTTGCCAACGACGATGCCAACATGGCTGCGTTCACTCCTGTATATTGCTCTATGACCGAGCGTCCTGAGTGCTACAATACTCCTGGTGCTGATGCCTTGCATTTCAGTAAGAAGAACGCTTACTGGGTTTGCAACATGACCAGCAACATGGTTTATCCTCGTTACAGCCTGATGTTCCCAACCTTGAAGGAGGTTCGTGATAGCTTGGACAACAGCTATTTCGCTGCTCAGGCAGGTGTTGAGAAGAAGGCTCAGGAGCTTTATGCCCAGAACCCACAGGCTGCCGTGAAGTATCTCAACGACTACAGTGTTGAGAAGGCTCAGCAGATGTTGGGTCGCTGGAACCAGCTTTTCGAGTTCATGGTGGTGAAGTACAATGATATGATCATCAAGCCAACCGATAAGAATGGTACCTTCAAGAAGACTCCATATGGTTTGGGTGCTACTCCAGTTCGTCCTGGTTATCCAGAGAAGTTTGCCAAGCAGCTTGTCAAACAGAGTGGCGATAAGTTCCTGGTTCCTGAGGAGAAGAAATAAAACAAGAATCTCCCTATAAGTTCAGGTGTCTATCACCTGGCTTATAGGGAGATTTTGTATGTCGCTCCTTCAAACTTTACTTGGTGTCTAATGAGCTTTTCAATTTCTCAATATGCTCTATTGGCAACTGGGTGGCGGCTGATACCTGATCTGTAGATAAGCCCATAGCAAGAAGGCGTTGGGCTGTGGCAATATTAGCCTTGTTCTCACCCTCTGCTAATCCCTCTGCTAATCCTTCAGCTCGTCCTTCTTCTCGTCCTTCTTCTCGTCCATCGGCAAGACCTTTCTGCCAGCCATCATCATATCCCGTCTTGATAACGCTGCGCTGATAGCGCAGATTCTCCATATGACGGACATAATCATTCTTTTCCGCTACGGTCAATTTATCTATGTCCAGACATTTGCGGGCATCAGCCAAACCTGGGGCCTGGGCTGCCTCGCTGATCTCGCCAGTCTTGAGAAACTCGATCCATTCATCCAGATTGTTCACCGCCAGCTTATCGAAGTTGTTCACGCAGAGCAGATAATACTCCGGGAATATGTCTCCGGCTTCGCGATTAGTCTTGCGACCTTGAGGGATTTCATCACCGAAGAAGAGTTCACTCTGTCGGTTAGAGAGTTTCAGGATATCATTCGGCTGATGCAGTCCTTGGAACATCGTCTTGCCATGATATACATAATCCTTAGCCTGTCCCAATGTGAAATACACGATATTGATGGAATATACCTTGCGCACCTTGTCGTAATCATCGCCCAGACTGATATTGTCTGTGATGACCTTGGAAACTCCATAGAGCATACGGTGGAAATAGGTATGTTCCCGGGTATTCTGTATCTCGAAGATGATGAATTCTCCCTTCTCATTTTCTGCCAGGATATCCACTCTGTTGAATTTATCATTCTCGGTCTGCTGATTGCTCTCACTATCTAGGAATCGGTTGATCTTGAATTTCTCGTTCAGCAGCGAACACATAAAGCCTTCCAGCACGGCATAGTTTGCCTTGTTGCGAAGCAGGCGCTTCATCGCCCAGTCAAATCTGATATAATTTGCCATATTCTTCCTCCATAATTAATAAATATATTGCAAAGATTGTGCCAGCGAGCGCAATGAAAGCTTACTTTCAAATTGCCGAGTGCCGCTAATCTTCTGCAAAGATACGCTGAATTTTTGTAACTTCCAAACATTTCTGAAAGTTTTTCTTTCTGCATCTTTTAGAAAGCATATTCTGCAACTATCTTGGCGGGAGGAGTCAGCATTCCACCTTTCGGGGAGAATAGGTCAACATATATTGACTAGTTAGGACATTCTACCCCGACTTCATAACCTTACTTCGCATCCGTGCCGATAATTCAAATCGAATTAATCGGACACAATAATGCCCTGTAAGGATTTTACTTGTTATTTTTGAAAAAAAACTTTTTCTTTTGCGCATTACGCATTGTGATTCTAAGTATAAATCGTATATCTATTAGCTATATGGGTATAGTATATTAAGAAAAATAACTATATAATAGCTTGATAGATAGATATTTATGAACATTGCCATATCTTCGGTAGTGGTAGCGCCTCTTTCTAATAGGAGTGAAAAACCCTGGTAGTGACTAAACCTCTCCCTGCTAGTACTGCTTTCTTACGCTTCTCCCTGCTAGTGCAAAAGTTCATCTTTCTGCAAGATTACTCAATCATATCTATGGTTTACAATTCTCCTATCAGCGAAGCATCACGTTCTTACGAATGATAGTCATCGCTCCTATCAGCGATAGCCCTCGTTCCTATCAGCGGTGGCTGCCGCTCCTATCAGCGATACCCATCATTCCTATCAGCGTGGTCTGTCGCTCCTATGAGCGATACTCATCTTTCCTATGAATGATACTCATCTTTCCTACGAGCGATACTCATCTTTCCTACGAGCGATTGGCGTGCCTGATAAAAGAGTGCAAAAGTGAACATAAGAAGGCGAAAGAGTGCAGAAGACGACGGAAGCGGACGAAAGTGTGCAGATGCCCCCTCGCCGGTTTCGTAACTTTGCCATTGCATTCGGGAAGAGTCCGATGCACGAACATTCTATCACAATTTAAATTTTTAGTATTATGTCAGTTAGTTACAGTTTGGTAAAGTACGTTCCTAAGTTTGGAAAGAATGCAGGTAAGGGTAAGTTTTATGCCCGTGCCCAGGTGAACGAGAAGACTTCGCTCAAGAAGTTCTCTAAGATGATTGCGATGCAGACCACGGTTACCTACGCAGATGTCACCGCAGTATTGGTGAGTGCGGTAGAGAATCTGATACTGGAGCTTCAGCGTGGCAACCAGGTGGAGTTTGGTGACTTGGGCAAGTTCCGTCTGCAGATTGTCAGTGATGGTGCTGACAGTGCCGCTGATTTCAAGAGCGACACTCATATCAAGGGTGTCAACGTCCAGTATGCTCCAGGTCCGGAACTCTATTCTGTATTCCAGAATATGGAGTTTATACAGGTAGCATCCCGTGCAGTACAGCGTGCCGCATTGAAGGCTGAGAAGGAGGGTGCCAAGACGATTGACATTGAGGAGGTGAAGAAGGCTGCCAGCAAGAAGCAGAATACTTCTGGCGACAGTTCTGCAGGTGGCGATTCTTCTACCGACGGCGAGCATACCTCTGGTGGCAGTACAACAGGCGGCAGTACTGATGGTGAAGGCTCTGATGGTGACAATGTAAATTTGTAGAACCATTGCATCATGGCATCATGGTAAGTATCATTTAATTTTATTCATTTAAATCTTTAAAATCTTTAGCGTATGACAGAAAAGAAGAGACAGACACTGAACGAGGTCATCAAGTTTGTGGTGACAGTATTAACCGCCCTGCTTGGGGCACTGGGTGTATCATCCTGCACCCTATAGTGAGGAGGACGGCTTATGAGAAAGATTGATATGATTGTGGTGCATTGCAGCGGTAGCCGCTGCAATCACCGGTACACTCTGGAGCAGTTGCGCCACGACCATGTGGTGGTGAACGGTTGGCGCGACATCGGTTATCATTTTTACATCACCCTGGAAGGTGTGGTTTATCCCTGCCGTCCGGTGGAGCGGATGGGTGCTCATGCCTTGGGCTACAATGCTCATTCCATCGGTATCTGCTACGAGGGCGGTTTGTCGCCGAGCGGTTGCATTTCTGATACCCGCACGCCAGCCCAGAAGGAGGCGATGAAGCTTCTCATCCTCCGTCTTCACCGTGAGTTTCCGGACATCAAGACCATTCTGGGTCACCGTGATTTGCCGGGCATGCAGAAAGCCTGTCCCTGCTTCGATGCCACGAAGCTTCAGCCTCTGCTGGCTTCATAGCATCTCATGAAATTCTCCCAACCTGTATGTTCTGGCAGGTTGGGGGAGTATCAAGGATACCGGAAAGTAAGAAGGGTCTATACGCCACCTTTTCATCGTGGCATATAGACCCTTGTCGTTTCCCGTGAGGTGCGGGGGGATATGTTTGCTGGGCAACTAATACTCCTGCCCAGCTTAGGAGTTAAACAATCTACTTTATTATTCAACTCTATATCTTCTACACGTTATGGACTTAAATTCATGTCCAAGGAAATTTTTGCTGACATGTTCAGGACTAAGAGCATAATCTATATCGTTATTAGCTGTATATAAATCATCGTCAGTTTCAATCATCTCTTTTTGATAGTCTGACAAAATTAAATCTATATTTGGGGTGATATATTCAAATATTGGCCAATTTCTTTCATCAGCATAGTTTATAGGGCCAAAAGTCAGCTTTGCAAGCTGATCACATTTTTTAAATGCACCAGAACAAAGTTTATTAAGACTCGGCGCTTCTACTACAGTGAGATATTGGCACTCTTTAAAAGCATATTTCTTAATTTCTTTTACGTCAGACATTCTGACTGACTTAAGTTGCAACATCTTATAGAATGCCTCTTCTGGAATAGTTTCTACACCAATAATGGTCAACTCAATTGTACCCAAGTCGTTAGGGGCGGCACCTTTGATGGCTTCTCTTATTGCCATAAATTCATTAGTGCCAGCATTGGGAGCGAGGTTGAGTCTTATAGTAGTCTTGCCATCTGCTACTTTTTGCTCAATAGCTGACTTTATTTCTTCTGCACTATTTGCCGAAATGACAGTAGCATCCAGAGCATAACTCTTAGCACTCTCTGTTGCTTGCGAGAATGTATGAGTTGTCAAAGCTGCTTCTCTATATTTCACTGTTACTTCGGAATTATTTTCAAAAGTACCATATAAATAGGCATTGCCCTTTTCATCCGAAGTAAGTGTATAATTTCCTTCCTGTTCCATATCGCTGCTGCCCGCAGGAGTGAAATATTCGGTATCAACTGTTATTTGCTCATTGGGTAGAGTTGCAATACGCAAACGTGAATATTTGCGTGTTGCCTCGGCAAAAGAAACGGTTATAGTCTCACCATTACCAGTGATTCTAGCATTTCCCTCGATATATTCATCTGTTCCAGGATCCTTACCTTCTTTCAAAACTAATTTGCCGGCTTCCCATTTGTAATTAGGGGCGTAATATACATGGGATATATATGCAGGGTCTCCTTCCAGATAAACCAATTCACCACTTGTCAATTCCCAACTCTTGCCATTATATGTAAAAGTTGCATACTGTTTTCCATAAAAGGTGTTGTCTATCTCCAGAAGCAACTCATCTCCTTCAGCCCATGAAGTCTTGCCTTCATCTGGTGTACCAATAGCACGAGTCTGTGAATCTCCGAATGCCGGAAATTCACCAACAACCAACTGTACGTTGCTCTTGCCTGTTGTTGCGGTTGTTTCTTCTATATCACTTGTGCATGACGCCATTACTATAGTAACGACTGCCAGCATGATGTATTGAAATATCTTTTTCATATTCTTTCCTCCAATTATTTGAGTTCTTCTTCATTTGTCCATCCAGTCATATTATCTATGCTGATTCTGGTCAGTTCCACTTTGTCTTTTCCTACATCGAGTTTGTAGGTGTAGCGATGGCCCTCTTGAAACTCCGTATTTGACTTCATTTTTGCATGGAAGTTTTTGTCGCCTATCTTGAATTTCACGAAAATCTCGCCAGCTTTGTAGGAACCAGGGATAACGATTGCTGAAAACATACCATCGTCATGCTTACAGGCTTGTACCCAATCAGGATTACCAGAAGGTGTATTCATTACAAATTTCCCCTGGTCTTGGTCTCTAAAAAATCTAACACTGTTGTTTTTTGAATACACTTGTGGTTCACTAATATCCATATCAGGATAATCCGCAGTTCCAACATGATATACTATTGTGACCAGCGACATGCGATGCTTCATATGTATGTCTACATAATCTTTAGGGACATCGTACCAATATCCGTTTATTAAATCTGCAGCTTTCAACTTTGTCTCATCACTTTGGTCTGTATGCAAATTATAGATAGAAGGATTGGCTATATCAGAAGGATACCAAGCAATCAATTCGCATCTTCCCACTTTTTCCCAGCGAAGTCTTCTGATAGGTTCCCAACGGTATAACCCATTTTCTTCCACATATTTATATTCACCAGTTCTAGTATCTTCATCACCGAAAATTTGCAGTACACTTATTAGGTCCTCATTCTCCCAATTGTTACCGTGTCCCAATGTATTGACACGAGTCTGCATACCTCCAACAGAGAAAGTGGCATTGATTTCCTGCCCTTTCAGCGTTGGAGCCATATCTTCATTTTGCGTACATGCTGTAAAGCCCATAGCCATAAGGCCCATTACCGCATAGGAAATTCTTTGTTTTATCGTCTTCATAATCTTCAGTTTTTTATTGTTAGTGAGTTAGTGAGCGGCCAAGCTCACTAACCCTGTATTCCCTATTTTCAGTACCTTATTTATCATTACAAAGCTATATCTGCGTCTAAATCACTTGAATCACCATTTTCCCAAGGAACTATATTAGCTTTTTCTATAGTAATCCCCGTATTTTTAACAGTTATGTTGTATGTATATTTTTTGCCACCTTCAAATTGTCCATTGGTGGATGGTGTTATAGGGGTTGTGTATTTTACTTCGCTATCATTCAACAACAAGTAAATCTCTATATCCATTTTATTGCTTTCAAGGCTTTGCGGCAACATGATATAAGCAAAACTTTCTTCGCTTTCAAAAGGTACATCATTAAAAACACGAGTAAGAGTAGCTCTGTCACCAGCAGTTTCAACCGAACCTGTTCTTGTGTCAAATTTACCGCTTGTAAATATTCCTTTCATATTCAAGCTATTGAATTTATAATTGTTATATTTGACACCCTGCCCTGGCTTAATTTTGAATTCAACCAAACTCATACAATGCTTAAAGCGATGTTCTGCATCTGTAAAATTCACAGTTGGAGATGCTTTACTTGCAGTAGCCCCTGAGGCAAAAAGTACATCAGCCTTACAAGGTTGGTTTGCTTCTACCTCAGCTATATTCCAATTCATTTTACCATCAGTTAAGAATTTGTTATAAGGATAGTATGCACTAAATGTTGTCTCTTTGTTGTCCTTGAAATAGATGATGTTGTTATTGTCAGCAGCTTCAAAAGTACCATCCCCATTTGTTGTTACATACTTTTTGTTGTCTCCTGTTGTATTGCCTGTTGATGTGACATATACGCCAATGGCATCGTTATTAGACCATGTGTCACCAGTGGTGGCGCGTGTGACGTTTTTAACAATATCCGCCTGTACGGTAGCAGCAACAGGACCATTGTTGCCGATACCGTCTTCTTCGTTAGCGCAAGCTGCAAACAGCAATGCTGCGGCTGCGATGTATAAGAATCTAAATTTCTTCATATATCTTGTTATTTAAGAGTTGTTATTGTGCTATATGTTCATTATTGTCTCCTGCCTCTGTCCAAGACTTAATGGTTCCAGAAATATCTACGGCAGAACGACTCAATTTTACTACTGTATAGTGGTATCTTTTGCCACCCTCAAGTTTTACAGGCATTGTCCATACAAAAGGAGCGTCGTAACCATTCTTGAGGTCAAACTCTATCACTCGGCTTGCTTCTTCTGTAGGGAGCAGGATTGCCTCATACAGCTTGCCAGCTTCGGTAGTTTTCATCGTGATGTCCGCAGGAGTTTCTTCACCAGAGATAGTTCCATCCACAAGATTGAAAGTGGCTTTGGTATTCTGGTCTTTCACTGTCACAGTCATTTTCTTAAGGTCTTCTTGCGTGAGACCGTTACCTGGTTGAACATCCAAAATAAGATTGCTTAACTTATGGAAGAACTTCAAGTCAACCTGTGGCGTAGCTTTGTTGCAGCCTTCTGTCTTGGCATACATGAAGTCGATAGTTTCTTGTTTCGTTTGGTCTGTTACATCAAGTGCAACCTTGTAGTCATTGACAGTGGTCTGTGGATAGTAAGAATAGAAGTCCACATCTCCATCTATCGGGAAGAAAACAGTCTTACCACCAGAAACAGGTGAAAAGGCTATACTTCCATTTGACTGATAGCAAACATTGTCAACACCCTCTTTGATTACATCCGCAGAGAGTGTCTTGCCAGCTTCTGTCATGAAGATACCAATCTTGTCACCATCAGCCCAAGCTACACCGGCAGCACGGGTGTTTACGCTGATACCACCAGTAAACTGAACGGCAACCTTACCATTTGGCGTTGAAGAAGCAGTATCGTCTGTACTGCATGATATCATCGCACCTGCCAAGAGTGCAAGGGCGAAAAGCTTTGTCATCTTTTTCATATTACAAAACGTTTTAAAAGTTATTTTTTTATTTGATTTCTACTTCTTTGTTGAGATCATTCCAGCCATTGATGCCTGTTTGCAGATTCATCTTCGGCCGCATCTCTTCGTACTTGAACCTCAGCTCATACTTTCCTCCTACCTTCATGACCGGAGCGGTGATGTCAAACTCCTGCAAGGTCTCGTCAGGGAGCAGCAGGCGGAGATAGATATGAGAGGATGAACTTCCCTGTATGGTCGGCATCAGTCGGATGACTTCCGATTTCAGGGTTGATTCCGTAGCCAGGAGGGTAG
>ERZ791702.287-NODE-287-length-27235-cov-15.2265_pt1 | contig 27235 bp, 26 predicted proteins | sample MGYA00510050_ERZ791702 | MGnify/ENA primary metagenome ERZ791702 (study PRJEB30046, sample SAMN00715230) | human gut metagenome | study: EMG produced TPA metagenomics assembly of the A metagenome-wide association study of gut microbiota in type 2... | reverse complement strand
GGAGGAAACATATGGAACAAGATTCTCTATTTTCAATACAAGAAGATACAAGGCCTTTAGCCGATCGTATGCGTCCGGAAACATTGGATGAATATGTAGGACAAAAACAGCTTGTTGCCAAGGGAAATCTTTTGTGGCAAATGATTGAACATGATCAAGTGACATCGATGATTTTCTGGGGTCCACCAGGCGTTGGAAAAACGACATTGGCACGTATTATTGCCCATCAGACAAAGAGTTATTTTGTGGATTTCTCAGCTGTTACTAGTGGCATTAAAGAAATCAAGGAAGTTATGAAGCAGGCCGATACGCGTAGGGCCTTGGGACAAAAAACAATACTATTCGTAGATGAAATCCATCGTTTTAATAAGGCGCAACAAGATGCGTTTTTACCCTATGTGGAAAAGGGAAGTATCATTCTGATTGGCGCTACAACAGAAAATCCTAGTTTTGAGATCAATTCCGCCCTTTTATCTAGGTGTAGAGTGTTTGTGTTAAACAGTCTAAACACGGATGACTTAAAAGATTTGATTATTCGTGCTATTTCCAGCTCAAAAGGATTAGGCAATTTAAAAATACATATTACGGATGAAGATATAGAGGCGATTGCCGCATTTTCTGGTGGAGATGCTCGTTTCTGTTTAAATACATTAGAGATGGTTGTTTATAATAGTCCAAGTGAATTGGATGGTATTCATGTTTCACAGGATATTTTGAAGCAATGCCTTCAAAAAAGGTCGTTATTGTATGATAAAAAAGGGGAGGAACACTATAATATTATTTCGGCTCTACATAAAAGTGTACGAAACTCCGATGTACAGGCCGCTGTATATTGGTTAGCACGTATGTTAGAGGCTGGAGAAGACCCTTTATATATCGCAAGAAGATTCGTTCGTATGGCTAGTGAAGATATTGGTATGGCAGATTCTAGAGCCTTAGAAATCTGTGTGGCAGCCTATCAGGCATGTCACTATTTAGGTGTTCCAGAATGCAATGTACACTTAACGCATGCAGCTGTATATTTGGCTTTGGCTCCAAAATCAAACGCTTTAGAAGTGGCTTATAATAATGCGAAGAGTGATGCATTAAAAACATTAGATCAGCCAGTTCCTTTACATATTCGTAATGCGCCGACAAAGTTAATGAAAGATTTAGGCTACAGTAAAGGATATGAGTATTCACATGATTATGAATATCACATGACGGATATGCAGTGTCTTCCAGATGCTCTAGTTGGTAAAGAATATTATGTACCTAGTGATCAGGGTTCTGAAGTGAAGGTGCGAAATCGTCTTGCACAGATTAAACAAATCAAGGCAATGGTGCATAGAAATCGTATGATGAAGAAAAAATAGTTGAAAAAAGATATAAGATGGAATAGTGTATTTCAGTAGAAAGAGGTCATTATGAAAATAGAAATTCATAGTTTACAAGAAACACAGGAATTTGCCACTAAAATGGCAGATCTTTGCAGAAATAAACAATTAGTCATTACATTAGATGGAGATTTGGGTGCAGGTAAAACAACTTGGACAAAAAGCTTCGGGAAAGCTTTGGGTGTAAAGAATGTGATCAATTCACCAACTTTTACAATCTTAAAGGATTATAAACAAGAAGGTGGAGTCCCTTTCCATCATATTGATGCGTATCGTTTAGAAGGAAAATGTCAGGACTTAGGTTTTGAAGATTGTTTTGATGAAGGAATTACTGTAGTAGAATGGTCTGAATTTATTGAAGATCAATTGCCACAAGATCATATCAAAATTTCTTTTGAAGAAGGTATCGATGAAAATCGTACAGTGACATTAGAATATACGGGTCCTGTATCAAAAAGTATTGTGGAGGCATATCATGATTAGTTTATGTATGGATAGTGCTTATAAAGCATTAGTGTTAGGTTTATATAAAGATGGAACATTGATTGATGGTGTATCTATTGAAGCATTCAAGAAACAAAGTGAAACGATTTTTGTGGAATTAAATCAATTGTTTGAAAAGACAGGTTTAGACTATAAAGACGTAGATGAAGTGATCATTACAGATGGTCCTGGATCTTATACAGGCATTCGTATTGCGATGACAATTGCGAAAGTATTTTGTACACAAATGCATAAAACATTAAAGTGTATTAGTACAATGCAGTTGTTTGCGGGCATGGATGAAAGTGCCAATGTTATTTTGGATGCGCGTAGTAAAAGAGCCTATGTAGCTCACTTAGAAAAGGGTGTTGTGGTTGGTGAAACACAAATTTTAGAAGTCAATCAATTGGAAGATTTCTTAAACGAACATCCTGGAACATTATATGGAGATGGTTATTTGGTGAATCAAGAAGCTGTGACTAGTGATTTCTTGAAGAATTTTATGGAGGTGCCAAGTCGTACAATTGAAAATGTACATGCTTTAGTTCCTCAATATTTAAAAGAAAGTGATGCTTATAAAGCATGATCTTTAAAGAAATGAAAGACACGGATCTTGTTCGTGTTTTAGAACTTGAACAAGCTTGTTTTAAACAGCCTTGGCTAGAAAAAGATTGTTTATATGAATTGAATGAGAATCCCTTTTCTCATGGTTGGATCTTAGAAGATGGAGATACAATTATTGGCTACGCCTTTTTATGGGAAACCTTTGAAATGGCACAGCTTGCTCGTATTGGAGTCGATCCTGACTTAAGAAAAAGAGGATATGGTAAAGAATTGATGATGCATTTATTTGATCGAGCTCGAGAAGCGGCTTGTGAATATATGACATTAGAGGTTCGTGCTAGTAATGAGGCAGCCTTGAATTTATATCGAAAAATGGGCTTTATTCAAGTCAATGTATCTAAGAGTTATTATCCGGATGGAGAAGATGCTATTGTGATGACATTGGCATTGTAGGAGGATTGTATGATTATTATCGGAATTGAAAGTAGTTGTGATGAAACAGCCGTTGCGGTTGTCAAAGATAAAAAGGAAGTACTATCGAGTGTGGTCGCAAGCCAAATTGATGTGCATACAGAATTTGGTGGGGTCGTACCCGAAGTTGCGAGTCGTATCCATGTAGAAAATATTTCGTATTGTATTGAAAAAGCATTGAAGGATGCCAATATCACTATGGAAGATGTGGATGCGGTTGCTGTTACGCAAGGTCCAGGCTTAATTGGATGTTTACACGTTGGGGTGCAGGCTGCAAAGACTTTGGCTTTTGCCTACCACAAACCATTAGTTCCTGTACATCATTTGGCAGGGCATATTTATGCCAATGAATTAGTGGTGGATATGAAATATCCAGTATTAGCGCTTGTTGTTTCTGGTGGAAATACGGAACTTGTTTATATGAAGGATGAAACAAGTTTTGAAATCTTAGGAGAAACACAGGATGATGCGATTGGAGAAGCCTTTGACAAAGTGGCTCGTGTGTTGGGCCTTGGATATCCTGGTGGTCCTAAAATTGATAAATTGGCAAAAGAAGGTAAGCCGGTATATGAACTGGCAAAACCGAAGACACAAGGTCGTTATGATTTTAGTTTTTCTGGATTGAAGAGTAGTGTTCTACAATTTACAAAGCGTATGGAAAGACAGGGCAAGACATTTGATATGGCAGATTTGGCTTGTTCATTCCAGGAATGTGCATTGGATGAAATTTTCTCTCGTGTAAGAGCCGTATTAGATGATCATAAAGATATTCGTCATTTCGTTGTAGGTGGTGGAGTAAGTGCCAACTCAAGACTTCGTGAAAAGGTAGAAGAATTAAGAAATGAATATCCGGAAGTTGAATTTACTGTACCTCCAATGTATTGTTGTACAGACAATGCGAGCATGATCGGTGTTGCAGGAACCATTGCCTATCTTTCTGGAAGAAGAGGGGATGCGAGTTTAACAGCGGATTCAAGTCTAGAAATCCAATAGGAGGTTTTTATGCAAGAGTTACGTTTACTTCAAGAAAAAGATTTAGAAAGTATATATCCAATCTATGTACATTATGTAAAGAAAAGTACAGCTATATTTGACCTTGTACCAGATTCTTTTGATGTATTTAAAGAACATATGGTGGAAATTTCAAAGACAAATCCATTTTATGTTGCACTTAATGAGGATGTTTTAATTGGCTATGGCTATGTACACCCTGCTTTTTCAAAGGAAGCGTATAAGTATTGTGTAGAACTTACTATTTATTTTAAAGAAGGAAAACACTATGGTTTACCTTCTAAAATGTTAGATCAGCTTGAAACAGATTGTAGAAAGCTAAAAATGCGTTGGATCATTTCATGTATTACAGATTCGAATGAAGAAAGTATTGCCTTTCATAAAAAACATGGCTTTACTATGTATGGGGCATTACCTTCTTGTGGTATGAAATTTGATGTGTGGCATGGTGTAGTTTGGTTGTGTAAAAATTTGAGTGAAGATCAAATGGATTATACTTGTGCAAATAACGCAACCATCTTGGGTAATGTTTCAATTGGTGAAGGTTCAAGAGTTTGGTATAACGCTGTGATTCGTAGTGAAGAAGAAGTGATTGAAATTGGGCAAGAAACCAATATTCAAGATCAATGTGTTTTGCATACGGATCGTGGCTGCCCATTAAAAATTGGTGATCGTGTCACGATTGGTCATGGGGCTATTGTTCATGGTTGTACGATTGAGGATGAGGTGCTTATTGGTATGGGTGCTATTGTTTTAAATGGAGCTTGTATTGGAAGCTATAGTATAATTGGTGCTGGTTGTGTTGTACCTGAAAATATGGTGATTCCACAAAAGAGTGTTGTGGTTGGAGTACCAGCTAAGATTATTAAGAAGACTTCAGAATCTCAGGTTTCTGACATTCTTTCAAATGCAGATCATTATGTAAAATTATCAAAAAAATTGGATTAGTCATTTGGCTAATCCTTTTGTATATTGTAAAATCGATGTAGTGAGGTTGATTATGGAAAACTTATTAAATTATGTACGTTTAAGAAGAGATATCGACTTTTCTATTTGTCCCTTTAATGAGGTGGATATGTTAGTATGTGCCGATCTATCTTATGTGGATTGGGATGGCATTGTGGAAAAGGACGAGGTTTCTTTAGAGAAAGCATGTCGTAAATATCTTTCTTTATATAGTGAAGAGGAATTAAAGAGTAAGTATACATTTTCAATGAATCTTCCCCATTTAATTGATGTGTTACAAGATACGATTCGTTATGGAAATATTAAGTTGAAGAACTATAAAAAAGTCTATAGCGATGAAGATGTGATTCAATTTAGTGTGGTAACACTTGTGTTGCCAGATGGATCTTTCGTACTTTCTTTTAGTGGTACAGATGGTAGTATCACGGGTTGGAAAGAAAATTTAATGATGACCTATAGTAAGGATCTTCCTTGTCAAATCCTGGCGAAGGATTATGTCAAAGAAACTATTGCAGATATTCCTGAAACGAGTTATTTGTTTGGATTAAAAAAGAAAAAGGTCTATCCAAAGATGTATTTGACGGGGCATTCAAAGGGTGGAAATCTAGCGATGTATGCCTATTTAAAAAATCCAAAACTACAGGGATATATTGAAGGTGTGAAAAGTTTTGATGGGCCTGGCTTTGCGGATGGTTTTTGGCAAGGTGATGAGGATGTATCTAAGATCACAAACTATATTCCTAAGGATAGTATAGTGGGTCGTGTTTTAGATCATAGAGAACAAACAAAAGTCATGGATGCTCAAGGTTCTGGTCTAGTTCAGCATGATACGCTTATGTGGAGTGTGGATATAAAAGACTTTAATTATTGTGTTGCACTCACAAAAGAGAGTGATGATTTATTGGAATATGTAAATAAGTTATTGATGGATCGTCCACTGGAAGAAAAAGAGCGCTATTGTCATTTGATTGGAGAATTATTTGATCGTATGGAAATTTATACGATTGCGGATTTAACTGAATTTTCATTTAAACAGGCATTGTCTGGAATTAAGGAGATTCGTCAATTGAATGCAGAAGAAATTAAGTTTATGTTTGAAGTTGTGAAATTTATTGCGGTGCAATCCGCTCCAATATTAGTGAAAGGAAGAAAGTAAAATGAGAAAAATAGGTTGGATTGGTGCTGGCATTATGGGTCAGCCAATGGTTATTCATTTATTGAATAAAGGTTATGAAGTGCATGTGTACGCAAGACATCCAGAAAGGGTAGAACAAGCTAAAAATGCAGGTGCTATTTTAGAAGAATCGATTGTGTCTTTGACATCCAATGTAGATGTCATTTGTACAATGGTCGGTTTTCCTAGTGATGTTAAAGAAGTATATGATGTGATTTTTAGTTGTATTGATGCGGGTAAAACTTGTATTGATTTTACGACTTCAAGTCCAAAACTTGCCAAAGAATTGTATACAAAAGGAAAAGAATTGGGTGTTCATGTATTGGATGCGCCAGTGACTGGTGGAGATACGGGAGCTAAAAATGGTACTCTAACTGTATTGGTTGGTGCAGATAAAGAGGATTTTGAAACGAATAAAGAAATCTTTGAAGCGTTTGGAACACAAATTGAGTATTGTGGCAAGGTGAGTTGTGGACAACATGTCAAGATGGCTAACCAAATCATGATTGCGAATACGTTACAAGGTATTTGTGAGGCCATGTCGTATTTGAATTGTAAAGATGTGGATGAATCCTTTGTATATCGTTTCTTGCGTAATGGAGCTGCTGGATCTAAACAATTGGAATTCCAAGGTAAGAAGATGTTAGAGAATGATTATGCGCCTGGTTTTTATGTGAAGCATTTTGTGAAGGATTTAAAAATTGCAGTACAAGAGGCAAATTTTCCTTTGTATGGTGTAAATCGTGTCATCAAAGAATATGTGGATTTAATGGATCGTGGTATGAGTGATTTGGGTACGCAATGTTTGATTGAATATTTTAGAAAGCCACAAATTAAAGCGGTTATCTTTGATATGGATGGTTTGATGTTTAATACGGAGAAGATGTTTAAGGATGAGTTTAAAGAGAAGGCCAAAGAATTAGGCGTTTCTTGTCCAGACTATTTTCCAGAACCTTTAATTGGTTGTGATTCAAGAAAGGTTGCAGAGTTTGAAGCAATGTATCCAGGAGTGACAAGAGTTATGGAAGAAATCCAAGAAGAGCGTGTGGATTATTTCTTTACATATTTTAAAGAGCCTGGTAGTGCCAATATGGTTGGTTTACAGAATCTAATTGAGTATATTGAAGAGAATAAGATTCCTTATGCGGTGGCTTCAAGTTCGCATCCGCAGGCCATTAAAAAGTTCTTGTCGCATGCGGGTTTTGTGTTAAGTCCAAATGTGATTGTATCTTCTAAAGAGGGATATAAATCAAAACCGGCTCCAGATGTTTTCTTGGCAGCAGCTGAAAGATTAGATGTAAAACCAGAAAACTGTTTAGTATTAGAGGATAGTAAGCATGGAATTATGGCAGCAGCCAATGCGAAGATGCATTCCATTTTTATTCAAGATCAGATTGCGCCAGATGACGAAATGAAGGAGTATATCCAAGAATCTTGTACGGATTTAAATGAAGTAATTGATTATTTAAAGCGTTGTAAATAATTGGTTGCTACTTTATAATATTGTTGAGAAATTAATAGGAGGACGTAATGAAAAAAGAATTAGTCATTGTTCTTGATTTTGGAGGACAATATAATCAGTTGGTTGCACGTCGTGTTCGTGAGTGCAATGTATATTGTGAAATTTATTCATATAAAACAGATTTAGAAAAAATCAAAGCTATGGATCCAAAGGGAATTATCTTAACTGGAGGACCAAATAGTTGTTATGAAGCAGATTCACCAACATATTCAAAGGAATTATTTGAATTGGGTATCCCAGTTCTTGGTCTTTGCTATGGCGCACAATTGATGATGCATGTATTGGGTGGAAAAGTAGAAAAAGCGGATCACCGTGAATATGGTAAGACAGAGGTTCTTGTGGATAAAACTTCTTCTAGAATCTTTGAGGGTGTATCTGAAAAAACAATTTGCTGGATGTCACACTTTGACTATATTTCACAGGTAGCACCTGGTTTTGAAATTACGTCTCATACAGATAACTGTCCTTGTGCATCAAGTGAAAATGCAGAAAAAGGATTATATGCTATTCAGTTCCATCCAGAAGTATTGCATACACAAGAAGGTTCAAAAATGTTATATAACTTCGTTCGTGGTGTTTGTGGATGCTGTGGTGACTGGAGAATGGATAACTTTGTTGAAGAACAAATTAAAGCTATTCGTGAAAAGGTTGGAGATGGAAAAGTTTTATGTGCCCTTAGTGGTGGTGTAGACTCTTCTGTTGCAGCTGTATTATTATCAAAAGCAATTGGTAACCAATTGACATGTGTATTTGTTGATCATGGTTTACTTCGTAAAAATGAAGGGGATGAAGTAGAAGCTGTATTTGGTCCTGAAGGTCCATATGAATTAAACTTCATTCGTGTAAATGCGCAACAAAGATATTATGAAAAGCTAAAGGGTGTTGAAGAACCAGAAGCAAAACGTAAGATCATTGGTGAAGAATTCATTCGTGTATTTGAAGAAGAGGCTAAGAAAATTGGAAAAGTTGATTTCCTAGTTCAAGGAACGATTTATCCAGATGTTGTTGAGAGTGGTTTAGGTGGAGAATCTGCTGTAATTAAATCTCACCACAACGTTGGTGGACTTCCTGATCATGTAGATTTCAAAGAAATTATTGAACCATTGCGTGACTTGTTCAAGGATGAAGTTCGTAAAGCTGGTTTAGAATTAGGTATTCCTGAATACTTGGTATTTAGACAACCATTCCCAGGACCTGGTTTAGGAATTCGTATTATTGGTGAAGTAACTGAAGAAAAAGTAAAAATCGTTCAAGATGCAGATGCCATCTATCGTGAAGAAATCGCAAATGCTGGATTAGATCGTTCAATCGGTCAATACTTTGCAGCATTGACAAATATGCGTTCCGTAGGTGTTATGGGTGATGAAAGAACATATGATTATGCCATCGCTTTACGTGCCGTTAATACAATTGATTTTATGACTGCAGAATCAGCTCAGATTCCATATGAAGTATTAAATAAAGTTATGTCTCGTATTATCAATGAGGTTCGTGGGGTTAACCGTGTAATGTATGACCTTACTAGTAAGCCTCCTGGAACAATCGAGTTCGAATAATATCAAAAGTTGAAAAAGTCCTTTATTCAAGGGCTTTTTTTAATGTCTCAAGTGGCACTGAAAACATTTTGAAAACGTATTTTGTATTTGGTGCCGTAACTAAAAGCTTTCAGAAGGGTCCAAAATCGTACTTTTCAGTGAAAAGCAGGTAAAATTGACCGTTTTTTGACAAGAATAAGGCTATTTTTTAGCTGAAATCACTAAAATTTGGCTAAGCGGTTTGGAGGTGCTTAGAGGTTGTGCAAAAGTATTAAAAAAGCCTTTAAAATAAGGCTTTCATGAGGATCTACTTAACCGATAAATACTTCTGTTTTACCCTTTTTTCGCATTGCCAAGATGGTTTTGAGGGCCAAAGTAATCATTTCATCGTCTGCATCGTTATCAATTTTAGTTCCATACAAGTTAATGAACCGAATAAGTTCGTCTTGTAGGCTTCTGAATACATATGGATTGCCATATACGGCTATCTCTTTTCCGAGTAATGAATTGACTATAAAATCTTGTTTTGTAAGTCCGGACATCAGTACTCTTCTATCTAATAGTTCTGCTTCCTCTTTTGACATTCTGAAAGAAATAATTTTATTTCTCAAACGTCCTTTCTGATCTAGATTTTTCTTGCTCATCTTTTTCACCATTTCTTGAAATGTTTAATTTTTTAGCAATCATTAGATCTTTATTAGGAAACATATGTGCGTATCGATAGGTTACTTTAACACTTTCATGCCCTACACGATTTGCGATATCTACAGCACTAAATCCCATTTCAATCAGCATAGATACGTGGGAATGTCTTAAATCATGGACACGTATTCTTTTAACACCGGTTTCTCTGCATCCTCGATCTATTTCATGATGAAGACCAGATTTAGTGATTGTAAAGATACGATCATCAACTTTTAAGTAGGGGACTCTAGAGATATAATCTTGCATTTCTTCGGCTAGAAAATCAGGAAGTGTTAATACACGAATACTTTTTCTAGTTTTAGGTGTTGTGATAACATCTTTGCCTTTAATACGCTGATATGATTTGTTGATTCTTAAAGTTTTCTTTTCAAAATCAAAATCTTCAGCTGTTAAGGCAAGCAGTTCACCAAGACGTATGCCACACCAATACAAGATTTCAAATGCATGATAACTTTCTTCTTTATTCATCATTGCTCTAGAGAAAGTAAGATATTCTTCCTTAGTCCAAAACTTCATTTCACCAACTTCTTCTTTACCCATGTTACCGGCAAGTCTAGCAGGATTGCTTTTTAATCCATAAAATCTAACAGCATAATTAAATAGTGCGCTGAGTTGATTATGAATCGTTTTAAGATACGTTTGTTTGTAGTTGTTGTCTTTCATGACTTGATCTTGCCAATGGATAATATCTTTTGGAGTAATTTCATCTAGTTTCATTTCACCAAGATAGGGAACGATATGATGATAAAAGATATTTTGTTTGGTCATCAACGTATTTTCTTTAATACGATATTCCATTGATTCTAGATAGATTTCAACAAAGTTCTTAAATAAGATGTCAGTGCTATCTTTCTTTTTGTCAATGAATAAGGATTCATATCTTTGAGCATCATGTTTTGTTCTAAAACCACGTTTTGTAGTTTGTTTAGCTTTGCCAGTCCAATCTTTATATCTTGTGACAACAAACCAAGTATTTCTTTGCTTATCTCTGTATACGGACATACTTGCTATCCTTTGTTTCATCGTCCTTGCCAAAGAAACGTTCATAGAAATAAGTACTAACAACTCTTCCTTTGATAGTTAGATATCCTTTTTTCTCTAGTTCTTCATTTAGCTGGCAGATATATCTATGTGCATATGAAGTTGATCTCCCCATGATTTCTCCGACTTCTTTTGCTGATAAAAATCTTTTTTCTTGCATAAAACATTTCTCCTTTCAATGATGTTATAGATGATTTTGAACACACATTCACACATGCAAACCATGTCTATGAAGTGCAAGACTCGTTTTGATTTGATAATCAATCCTTGCCATTTGTCTTTTATCGAGCTTTGTAATTCTCCTTATTAATCGTGATTTATCAATAACTTTGATTTGTTCTAGCATGACAATGGATTGGTATTTTAAATCTTTGTTGTAGCGAATTAAATAATGCGTTGGGAGATGCGCTTTGGAATTAACCTTACTAGTTAAACACGCAACAATTGTTGTTGGACTATGTTTATTTCCTAGGTTATTCTGAATAACTAATACAGGCCTTACTCTAGCTTGTTCACTTCCATAGGCATCATTTAAATTGGCTAAATAAATTTCTCCTCGTTTAACTTTCATATTCGAAACTCTCTCTTTCTAATATGTAAAACCAGGATTGCTCCTGGTTGATATTTAATAATTAGTATTTATCGTGTTTTCTATTTATCACTTGATTACCCGAAAACAAGGGAATCCTATTCGACAAGATGTCCGCAATTCATCTTTCATTGGGGTCGCACCAACCCATCTTACGCGTGGGCCTGTCGCTAGAAGTATCATTATCTTATATATTGTCATGGCACAATCAGCATCATTGTTTATCAATCTAAAGTATCATCGCTCGTTAAAAACATCATCGCGCAGTAGTGAAATAGCTCGAATATATAAGTTTTGTATCGAATAGTTGTTATTGAGTTTTCAAAGAGCTATATAAGAGAATATTTTCCCCTTCACCCTATGAGCCAATTGAAATACTCAATAATTGCACACTTTGCATTATTTTTTTGATTTATATACTTTTTCTAGTTTGGATAGTCTTCTTGAAATCGTATATCTAGGAATACCAGTAATTTCGGATATTTCTTTTCCGGTATATCCACGATACATTAAAAAGACAATGAGCTGAACCTCAAATCCAAATTCTTCTAAAGCTTGTGCAAGAGCAATACTTTGAATTGAATTCATAAAATCTTCTACTGTTGTTATTTCTGCTGTTGAATTATCACATACGAATTCAAAAAAATTATCAGATGGTTGTAGCGCGTGTTCATAGAATCTACGATCTGAATTAAATATCATGCGATCATAATCATAGATAAGTTTGATTTTGTCTTCTGTAAAACCATTTTCTTTCATGAATTTTTCATCCCTTTCTTTCCATTTTTTAAATCTGTTTTCTTCACTTCTGTGGTTTTTAAATCTTGTCATTTTATCTTTCTCCTTTTAAACTCACACTTTTGAAGGAAGTAACCCTTCATATATGAGCCGACGAAAGATGACATTTATTGCAGTGCTTAAAAAAAGAAAGAAAACTTCTTCCATGAAGTGTGGCAATTATAAAAAAATGCAGATCGTTATAAATTGGATCTGCATCATTTATTTGTGTTATCGGTTATTTATGAGAGTTGGATCTCTGATTTTTGTCATCAATACAATTAGAACATGTGTGAAATGGTTGTACAATGTTAAGAATAAAAGAATGTGTGTCATCTTAGACAGGAAACAAATTGCAAGAGTTATAAAATTAATAATGCGAATCTAACAATTCATCGCAAAGTGATATTTTTAAATATTGTATTTGTTTAAGAAAATCTTGCAGATATGCAAGATATCTATTTGTGATGAAATACGAATAGGTTATAATAATGGTAATAACGGAGAAAATGTTATGGAACAAGTATCATACAAAAAGTTATTTAAATTACTTATTGATAAGGATTTAAAAAAAACTGAATTTGCTGCAAAGGCAGGTATTAGTCAGAATACGTTAGCCAGAATGGGAAAAGGACAATTCATATCCATGGAGCTTCTAGTTCGTATTTGTAGGTATTTAAATTGCACATTTGATGATGTGGTCGAGATAATTGATAAAGAAAAAATTGAAAGCTGAGAGAGTGGGGTTGGAATAATGACTGTAACAAATAATGATTTGACAATATTTACTAATAAGAACGAGAATGGAATTAAACTGTCTGATCGTTTAAATACCGTTTTAACTAATTCAAAATATTTTGATGTGTTAGTTGGATATTTTAGAATTACTGGGTTTTACTTATTAAAAGAACAATTGGAAGATGTTAAAGAAATACGAATTTTGATTGGCTTAGGAGCGGACATAGAAACAGTCCGAGCAATGGATATCTTCGAACTTTCAGGAGCCAACGCTACTCGTAAAGTGCAAAAAGTAATAACAGAAGAATTTAATAACACAGAAGACGATAATTTAGAAATGGAAAATGGAGTATTTAAGTTTTGTGAGTGGATTAAATCTGGAAAACTCAAAATTCGCATGTGTTATGAAAAAAATGTTCACGCAAAATTATATATTGTTAGGAAGGATCCTAATAAAGTACCTGATCAATTTGGAAACTTAATTACAGGTTCTAGTAATTTTACATTCAATGGATTAGATAAAAATGTTGAATTTAATGTTGAACTTAAAAATCAATCTGATGTCCAATATGGCTTGGATTTTTTTGAAGAATTATGGAAAGATTCTAAAGATATAACAGAAGATATTCTAACAACCATAAACAACGATACTTGGATGAATAAAAATATAACTCCATATGAATTGTTTTTAAAACTTCTCTTTGTTTATTTTGAGGAAGAGATTGATTCTAGAAAGAATGACTATGAATGGCCAAATGGTTATATGAATCTACAATATCAATCAGACGCCGTTACTCAAGCAAGAAAAATCTTAGCTCGTCATGGTGGCGTAATCATTTCTGATGTTGTAGGTTTGGGAAAAACTTATATTGCAGCGATGCTTGGGAAATTATTAGATGGTAGAAAGCTTTTTATTGTGCCACCGGTAGTAAAAGATAACTGGGAAAGTGTGTTGTCTGATTTTGGATATAAAATGTCTGATAAAGTTGTATCACTTGGCATTGTTGATCAACTATCGGAAATGGATGATATAGCTTCATATAAATATGTTTTTATTGATGAAGCCCATAGATTTAGAAATGCATCTTCTACTGAATTTCAATGTTTGAAGAAAATTTGTTATGGTAAAGGCGTTATTTTAATTACCGCAACACCTCAGAATAATACGATTCTAGATATAGCAAATCTGATTACTTTATTCCAGGATTCAAGAAATTCCTCAATAATTCCTGGAAATCATAATCTTGAAAAATATTTTAATGAATTATATAAAGAAGTCAAAGCTTCAAAAAATGATCCCACAGTTGTATCGAATGTTGCCACAGAGATTCGTGATAATGTTTTAAGACATGTGCTGATAAGAAGAACTAGAAGTGAAATAACTCAATATTATAAAGATGATTTAGAAAAACAAGGTCTAAAGTTTCCAACAGTAAATGATCCTATTCGTTTGGATTATATGTATGATGAAGAGATGGAACAGACTTTTACAGATACAATAGAATTACTTAAAAAATTTTCTTATGCAAGATATGCTCCTTTGCTGTATTTGAAAAATCAAAAGAAGGTCGGATCAGATAAAGCTAGACAGCAAAACATGATTGGATTTGTTAAAACAATGCTTGTAAAACGTCTAGAAAGTTCTATCTACGCTTTTCTTAAATCTGTAGAAAGATTGAAAATATCGTCTGAGGGTTTTATTAATTTATACAATAAAGGAAAAGTTGTTGTAGGTGCTGCTTCAAGAACTAAATATGATTTCAATGATTTAGACCAAATGGAAGAAGAAGCGTTTAACGTTTTTATTGATTCAAATGATATCTATTGTTTTAAACCTGATGAATTTGTGGATGATTACATTGATAAAGTTAAAGCTGATGATGAGATTCTTCAAGAAATTTTTGATATGTGGAGTAAATATGATATCAAAACAAGGGATGCAAAATATAATTTGTTAAAACATAATATTGATTCTTTTGGAAATGATACAAAATTAATTATTTTTTCAGAAGCTAAAGACACTGTTGATTACTTAAAAGAAAAATTGAATCGGGATTATGGAGATGTTGTAATTGATTTTGGAGGTGGAGATTCCATGTCCAAAAAACAGTATATTCAATACAATTTCGACCCACATTTTAACTCAAAAGGTATAAATGATAAACGTATTTTGATTACTACAGATTCTTTGAGTGAAGGTATCAACTTGCATAAAGCATCAATAATTATTAATTACGATTTGCCATGGAATCCAACAAGGGTAATGCAAAGAGTCGGTCGTATAAATCGTGTTGGATCAGAAAATGAACAGTTATATGTTTATAACTTCTTTCCGAGAGCTAATACACGTGAACACCTATCTTTAGAAGATTCAATAAGAGCAAAAGTTCAAATGTTTAATGAACTTTTAGGAGAGGATTCTAAAACCATAACGGATGACGAGCATGTTACTTCTTATAACTTGTACGATTTCTTGATGATGGCCAATAAGTTGGATGATGAAGAAGATATGATGTCAAATGGAAAACAAATGTCTTACATCAAGATGGTTAATGATATTATTTCAAATAATCCAAACTTAGCCAATAAAATACAATCTTTACCTGATAAGATCAGGGTGGCACGAAAGTCTAATGATACAAATGCTATAATAACATTTATAAAACAAGGATGGATTAAGAAGTTTGTTAAGTATGAAAGCGGTACTTCAAGTGAAATAGAATTTGAAGAAGCTGCAAAATTATTAGAAGCAGAAGAAAATGATAAAGGAATTGAAATTCCAAATGACTATTTTGAAGGCTTTACCTCAAATAAAAACCTATATTCATCAATATTAGATTCTTCTAAAACTAGCAATTTTTCAAATACAGCTTCGCCTAATGAAAAAAAGGTGAGAAATACATTAAGAGCATTACTAACAAATTCTTCGTTAAAAACTGCTGACAGAGAATATTTAGAGAAAGTTGAAAATGCTATAAAACGTGGTTCATTGAATTCAAGAGTTCTAAAAGATGTAAAAAATGCAATAGATAAAAATTCTAAGTCTTTTAATGCTATTGTTAATGCATTTAAATCATCAATTGATGAAGTGTTTTTAATGGAAAGAACAAATTATGACGTGCAAAATTCACTCAATAAACCAAAAGTGATTGTTTTGTCTGAATATTTAGAAAAGGATGAAAAATAGATATGGAGAAGCTTAAATCATTATTAACGGTTCCTTATAAGCAAGAGAACTATAAACAGTTTACTGCAGATTTTTTGAATGACATGGAAGCTGTTCCTTTACAAGAACAAACAGATATTCCATCGATGTTTAAAAATACTATTCAATCATATACGATATTTGGTAAATACGAAGATAGCGTAGGAAAAAGTGTAATAGTTCTATCGGTTAAAGTAAAAAATAATAGTTCTGCTCCAAAAGCTCAAAGAAATTTTGTAGCATATTTATTAGAAAATCAATTTACTGATTTTAATGCTGCTTTAGTTGCATACTTTGATGATGCTAGGAAGAACTGGAAACTTTCATTTGTAACAATTGAATATGAATTTAATGAAAATGGAGTTGAATTACAATTTAAACCAGCAAAAAGATTTTCTTTTTTAGTAGGAGAAGATGAGCCGACTAGAACTTATTTCCAGCAACTAAATCCAATATATGAATCAAATACCAATCCTTCTTTGGAACAAATAACTGAAGCTTTTAGTGTTTCAAGGTTATCTAAAGACTTTTATGAGGAATATAAAAATAAATTCTTTGAATTATATGATTACTTATCTACAAATAATGTTTTTAAAAATGAAGCAAATAGAGTTGGTTATAGAGGAGAAGATGGTGTAAAAAAATTCACAACAACTTTCTGTAAAAAGACTATGGGACAAATAATGTTTCTTCACTTTATTCAAAAGAAGGGATGGCTTGGCGTTACTTCTGAATGGGGTGACGGCGATAAATCTTATTTGCTAAATAGTACAAAAAACTTCACAGGGAACTATTTCAATGACTTTTTAGAACCACTATTTTATAACGCCTTAAATGCTAAAAGAGATAATGACGAATATTTAGGGAAAAAGATACCTTTTCTAAATGGAGGGTTATTCCAAGCAATTGAAAATTATGATTGGGAAAATACTGATTTTGAAATACCTAATGATTTTTGGTTTAATGATAAAGAAACTGGTTTACTGAATGTTTTATCTCAATATAATTTCACAGTTGATGAAGCTGATCCAGAAGAACAAGAAGTTGCTATCGACCCAGAAATGCTAGGTAAAATTTTTGAATCTTTATTAGATACTAATGATCGTTCTTCATTAGGAGCGTTCTATACACCTAGAGAAATTGTGCATTTCATGTGTGAAGAGTCTTTAGCAGCCAGATTAGCTAAAATGTTGAATTTAGATTATGATTCTATTTTGAATTATGTACGTTACGGTGATGCTCTTAAAGAAACTGACTTTATAAAAGGATTGGCAGAGGATATTGACGAGTGTGTTAGTGAATTCACTATAGTTGATCCAGCTGTTGGATCGGGTGCATTTCTTGTTGGTATGTTGAACCAAATAGTTAAATTACGTACTAATTTACTTGAATTAACAAACAAGAAAATAGATAAGTACGAAATTAAACTGCAAACTATTCAAAATTCTTTATATGGAGTGGATTTAGAATACGATGCGGTAGAAATTGCAAAACTACGTTTGTGGTTATCTTTGATTGTGGATCAAGAAACAAATGGTGATGCGCCAAAACCTCTTCCAAATTTAAATTTTCATTTGAGAGTAGGAAATTCATTGGTTGATACTTTTGAAAATATAAAATTATGGAATGTTAGATGGAGAGGATCAAAGAAAGAAGCTAAAGCTGATCTTCAGATGAATCTATTTAATACGGATACTGTAGAAGTAATCTTAAAGAGATTGAAGGATGCTAAGGTTAAATTTTTTAATACATCAGATGAGCACGAAAAACAGAAATTATCTCGTCAAATTGAACTTGAACAAATGGAATTAATTAGATCTGAGTTGGTTGCACAAGGAAAATATGATGTTTTCTACAAAATTGAAGACATGATTAAAAATAAAACCAAACCTTTCTTTATATGGGAACTAGAATTTGAAGAAGTTTATAAAAATGATGGATTTGATATTGTTATCGCTAATCCACCATATGTTCAGTTACAAAAAGATGGTGGTAAATTGGCAAACGAATTAAAAGATCAAGGATATGCAACATTTGCAAGAACTGGTGATATATACTGTATTTTCTATGAAAAAGGTTTAAATCTTCTGAAAGATAAAGGCATATTATGTTATATCACTTCAAACAAATGGATGAGGGCTGGTTATGGTGAAAAGTTGCGTGGATATTTAACAGATAATTGCAATCCTTTAAAATTGATTGATTATGCAGGTAATAAAATATTTGAATCTGCTACTGTAGATGTCAATACTTTGATTGCATGTAAAGAGAAAAATAAAGGAAAAACACTTGCTGTTACTGTGGATGATGGATGCACAAGTAATTTGAGCGATTATTTACAGCAACATTATTCTGAAAATAATTTTAATTCAAGCGATAATTGGATACTTCTCAATCCAATTGAGACAAACATCAAAAATAAAATTGAACAATATGGTACGCCATTAAGCGAATGGAATATTCAAATTAACTATGGGATAAAAACCGGTTATAATGATGCTTTCATTATAGATGAATCTACTAAAAACGCTTTAATAGCTTCTGACCCTAAATCGGACGAATTTTATAAACAAAAAATCATGTATAATGATATCAATAGAAGGCTATCTTTTTGCTTAGTTGATAAAGGGATTTTTTGTAATAATACTATTTACTTTATAAGTACCGAAATACATCAAAATTACTTTTTGGCAATTTTAAATTCAAAACTTATTAACTGGTATTATAAAACGTTGTCTGTTCAACTTGGCGAAAAAGCTGTAAGGATGTTCACGATATATGTTAACAAAATTCCAATTCCAAAAATTAATTCACAGAAAGAAAAAGAAATTTCAATACTAGTTGATGAGTTTTTAAAATCATTTAATCCAGAAATTGATAGTAAATTAGATACGCTAATCTTTGATTTATATAATTTGACAAAAGAAGAGATTGAATATATTAAGATTAATTTCTAACATAAATGGACGATTTTAATAAGCAAAAATTAATATGGACACCTGTTAACTCAGAATACAAATTCACAATAATTCCTGAAGGATATTTTTTCAATAATTCAATTTTTATGATTACAGGTAACGATTTATATTATTTATGTGGAATATTAAATTCGAGTTTATATCAAAAATATTTTGAAATGGTATTTACAAACGGCAGTTATAACTATGGATCTGCATCAAGTATAAAAAAATTGCCAATAATAAAATTGCCAAATGAAATCCACAGTAATATTGAAGAACTAGTAAAAACAATACTATCTGAGAACAAGTTGGAATTATGCTCTCAGATAGATAATCTAATTTACACTTCATTAGGAATTAAAGAATAGAAAAGGACATAATCTGGTTCTTTTCTTTTTCTGTAAGATTATATAAATCTAATATCATTTCATCAATCTCTAATTCAATAGCTGTAGTATCCTTTGCTTCTGCTATTGAACTTTGTAGTTTAATAACTTTGCTTTCAAAGATTTCGTTTAATGAGTCACTAATCATTTTTATTTTTATTTTTTCAAAGAAAATTTTACTTAATTCTCTGGTTCCACCTTGTAATTGAGGAAATGAATCTCTAAAACAATATTTAAAAAGTTTTGAATTTAAAAATGCTGTTAAATATCCTAAGTGTCTTCCAGTGATAATAAAACATTTTTGATTAACATAAAAATTATTGTTATCTAAATAAAATGGTAAATATTTAGTCATATTAGGATATATGATTTTCTGCTTATTAAAATCGTCCAAATATTTACAACTTCTCAATTCCCACCAATAATCTCCTTGATCATCACGTTTATATAAGCCTTTTGATTTCTTGCTTCTATTTTTTGATAGTTCCATTTCCGTGTTTATTAGATATGAATAAATAGATGGGTGTGTCTTTTTGAACCAAGTTTCCGGATCAGAATTTCCTTTATGATTATTTGTATATCCACAAGGAACATAAATAACCCAAAGTTGAGCAAATTCATAGGAATATCTTTTTATATCTTTGCCTCTTAAAATCGGTCGTATTAATTCTTCCGAATAATTTGAACCCCATCTTTGTAAAGCGTACCATTCATATCTAATACCAGTTTCTGCTTTATTTCTTTTTGATAGTTTTTCTTTATGTCCTTCTAAATAATTATAAACAGCTGGATATTGCTTTTTAAATTCTTCTTCAGCTTTAACACTTGCTCCTTTTATATTTGGATCGTTATGCAATGGAAAATGCCATGGTATGTAAATAAGCCATAAATTAGCAAAATTATAAGTATAGCGCTTTATGTCTTTGCCTCTTAAAATCGGTCGAATTAATTCAGCGGATTTGGGGTCTGCTGTTACTAATGAATTCTTTGTTGCTTCATCTATAATGAATGCATCGTTATAGCCCGTAAGAATTCCTCTATTAATTGATAGGTTCCAATCTTGTAGTTTGGTTCCATATTGTTCTATCTTTTTCTTTATAGAAAGCTCAATAGGATTTAAAATAACCCAGTTTTCGGAATTGTTAAATGATGTTTCAGAGCTGTTTTGCTTTATATAATCGCTCGTTTATATGTGACCATAAAAGGAGGAATTTAATATGATTTATGGATATATAAGAGTGAGTACTGATAAACAGACTGTTGAAAACCAAAGATTTGAAATCGAAAACTATTGTAAAGAAAGAAATTTATTGGTGGCTTCTTGGATTGAAGAAACGATTTCTGGTACTAAAAAAGTGGATGAAAGAAAGTTAGGGAAATTGTTAGGTAAAGTAAAAAAAGGAGATATTATTATTTGTGCGGAACTGTCTAGACTTGGGAGAAATATGTTTATGATAATGTCGATATTAAATTATTGCATGGAAAATGAAATTAAAGTTTGGACGATAAAAGATGGATATAAATTAGGAGATGATCTTACCTCTAAAGTACTTGCGTTCGCATTTGGACTAAGTGCGGAAATAGAGAGAAACTTAATAAGCCAAAGGACCAAGGAAGCGCTAGCCCGTAAAAAAGCGGAAGGTGTGCAATTGGGCAGGCCAAAAGGAAAAAAGTCTACTCATTATAAATTGACCGGCAAAGAAAAAACTATTATCGAATTGCATGAGAAAGGATTATCAAAAAGTAAAATTGCAAAGATACTAGACGTACATAGAAACACTTTAAATGTATATATTAAACAGAATGGAATAAATTTACATAACTGACCATAAGATTCACTATTGAGCAAAAATAGGAAAAGCAGCATTCAAAGCATTCGTAATTTGTTTACGGGTCATTGGATAAGATTTAGAAATATATTTAGCTACTTTATCCATCATCTGCTTCCCTGTATTTCTATGATTGAATCTGTATTTCTGTTCTCCAAAAAATAATGGCAAATCTGTCTTTCGTACACCATGGTAAATGCCAATGATATTGTTCTTGATGTCTCCAACAATAGTATTCAGCCAATAAAGTCTATGACCATTCTTAGAATAATCTATCTTCTCATCTACTACTGTGATTCTATCTTTCATGATATTGAATGTTGTTTTACCATCTGTGTTTAATGTTCTGTCTTTTGATAGAACAAGTGACTGTGACAGAAAGGCATTTGTAGTTTCACTGTCATCTTTTGGCACTACTCTCAATTTATTGAACTGTGGATAGTTACTGTTTCTGCTTGCTGACAGAGCTATGAAAAAAGGCTGTTGTACGGAACAACAGCCTAAAACTTCATTTTTTAAAAATATAAATCTTATTATCTTCTTGATAAAAAAGTTCGTTATTTCTCATTTTTAACAATATAACAATAAAAAAATATATATCACTTACCGACATTGCTAAGCTTGAAAAACCGAAAAAAATAAGAAAAGTCATAAGAATCAATTTTTTTGTAATGAATGATAAAAAAATAGGAACAATTGCCAAGATAAGCGTCGGAGATATTAACATTATTAGAGTTCTACGCTTACTCATTTTCGCATCACTTTCAACAGATATTATCGGTTGAAAGTTCTTCATTTTGAATATTATTTTTTTTCTACTTTTTTTCGGATATGATAGAAAATGTATATATTCATGTACAATACTAAAAGGAAAAGCAGAAATAAGCACAGCTCCAAATGCAGAAAAAAATAAACCTATATCATTAATATAAAATCTTTTAATCTTTAAAAAAAATATCAATAGTAGCAATATACATAACACAATGATCAACATACAAATATTTTCTGTTTTTTTGTTTATTTTAAGTATTTTAAAATTTCTATTATCATAAAACTTTTCTACCATACACATAAATCCTCTCTACGCTTCTATGCGAACTTGGAACAGTGATTCGAATAAACGCTGAAATGCATCCAGTTAACTAGCACTGCTCTGGACAAGTAGTAAAGTGTGAAAAAGACACTAATTATACTAAAACAGTCGAAATGATAATGTTAGAAATAGAACATCTAGGTTCTGGATTTCCATCATTACCACCAACAATTGATAATTCATTCAATTCTTCAACACTAACTTTTCTCTTTTGTATTCTTTTCCATGATTTTTTTCTTGTTTTCATTATGAACGTGTTCCCTAGTACTATTCTACAATTCTATGAGTATTTAATCTACCTAAAGACATAAATTTTGTCGTAATTTCGCAGATTTGTAAACCAAGGTAAAATGATAGTTTTAGAGAATTCTGTTAGTGTGAATAAATAGAATTATTGTGTTAAACTTTATTTGAGTGTGATGATGTAATTAATAAAAATAAATAATTAAATCAGAGAAGTGAAGTATAAATAAATAGTAATATGTTAAAAATGATAGTTTGCTATATTAAATATATACAGATCTACAGCTAAAAAATTTTTTTGATGTTATAGATAGTTATAATTCTTTACTGAATTTTGTAATAAAACAAAGCGAAAATTAAGTATGCTAAAGGAGATACAAATTATGCCAACAACGATAGAGGTAAATAAACAAAGTGTAGAAGCATTACTGGGAAGTGGTAAAACAAAACCATTTGTAATTCCAGAATATCAGCGTCCATATGCTTGGACAAGTGAGCAAGTTGAAACTCTTTTTGAAGATTTGTGGGAGTTTACAACTACTAGCGGTGGTACTGAACGTGATGGATCTTATTTTTTAGGCAGTATTGTGTCTTATGAAAATGAAAATGGTGAACAAGAAATTATTGATGGTCAACAAAGAATTACATCTTTATTTCTATTGCTTAGAGCCATCTACACAAAGCTGATTTCTACTTCAGAATCAGAAAGAACTCCAGAAGCGATTAATTTTATCGGCAAAATAGAACCTGCTATTTGGAGAACAAATAAGCTTACAGGTAAAGTGGATTATAAAAATATTCTTCTCACATCTAGAGTTGTCAATAATGAAGGAAATGAGATTCTTAGAAATATTTTAGAAACTGGAAAAGCAGATGAGAATGCAAAGGATAATTATTCTAAAAATTATTGCTATTTCCAAGAGCTATTTGACAAACACTCTGCTGAAAATCCATTGATGGTCTATCAGTTTATTTATGCATTATTGAATCAAGCGATTTTGCTGCCAATTACAGCTGATACTCAAGATACGGCATTAACTATTTTCTCTACTTTAAATGATAGAGGTTTGCCACTATCTGATGCAGATATTTTTAAAGCTAAGATTTATAATCAACTTTCAGTTGACCAAAAATCAGCTTTTATTGATAAGTGGAAAGAACTTGATGAACAGGCTACGGAAACAAACGAAAGTATTCAACAATTGTTCTATTACAATATGTTCTATCTTAGAGCTTTAGAACAAGACACAAATACTACAACTCCTGGTCTACGCAAATATTATGCTGCAAACAAGTTTTCCAGATTGTATAAACCAGAGCTTATAGAAAATCTATTTGTTATTTTAAACTTGTGGAAGGTTGTTAACAAAGGAGAAGAAATCGAAGATGAGTGCTGGTCGAAAAATACAAAAATCCGTCAATCTCTAGATACTCTTAGTTCCTATCCCAATGAGTTCTGGAAATATCCAGTTGTTGTTTACTATATAAGTTATCGCAATGAAGAATCATTTGAAGAAAAATTTGGGCTATTCTTGAATAAGCTTTTAATGGAGCTAATGACTAAATATATATTGGCACCAACCATTAATGCAGTTAAACAAGATATTTTGAAACTTGATTCTAAAATCATTTACTCTGATACTCCTTCATTCGACTTTAAAGAAATTGATGCTAGCCGTTTAGAAGCTGAAATTAAAGATCCTAACAGAAATGTTGTGAGAATGTTATTAAAGACCTTGGCATATGAAGAACAAGATGATTTGTTGCCATCACGTTGGGAAATTGAACATATTTTCCCTCAAAAATGGCAAACAAATTATTTTCCAAATATCCCAGAAGAAACTATTAAGGATAAAATTGAACATATTGGAAATAAATTACCGTTTGAAAAAAAGCTTAATATTGTTGCTGGAAATGGATATTTTGGAAAGAAGAAAGCATTATATAAAGCTTCTAAGATTGCAATAACAAAGAAGATGGGTGATTCTAATATTGATAATTGGGATTTAGATTCGATCACCGAAAGAGATTTTCGAATCACTGATATTATTGTTAAGACACTTAAAAAATGGAATAATGAATATATGGCTCAATCTTCTAGTGAACAAAAAGAGATGCCAACTGAAGAACAATTGGCACAAATTGAAGAATTCAAGAAAAAGGGATGGATAAAATAAGTTATTTAGGATTCGCAAACACAACTCCACCTAATCTATTTCTATATTCATCAAGTGTATAAGTGACTGTTTTCCAGTCACTTTTTGCATCTTCAAACGTATTGGTAATACCATCATAGTTACCATCTTGAATTGTAATGTTGTTGCCATCTACTTTTAATACTATACCAACATGATTTTTTCCAATACCAGAAAATACGGCTCCTGCTTTGGGGATAGTGGATCTTTCAAATTTATCTGGATGTGCTTTTAGTAGTTCATCTACACAATCCCATCCATTACCAGTAAAACCAGGATCATATCCATAGAGTTCATAGAATCTTCCCCAAGCAAACCATGTGCATTGGCCATATAAGCCTGTTTTAGCATATGGATTCTTTGTAATCCATGCATCCATGTTATTAAAATTTGGATTAGTTCCACCTCTAAAGGTAATACCGACATATCGCATAACATGATCAACATAAGATGGATCTCCATACCCTGATACATTCAATTCTTGCTTTTTCATATCGGAGAATTGTTGTGCATTGTATTTGGAGTAACCACCAAAATTAGAAATTGCCCAATCAATATATCCAGATCCATAGTTGTATCCTTGCAAAGCTAGATAGATGTGTTCTGTATCTGATGGATCTTTTACATTTGCCTTTTTAACACAATCCGAAAAAGTATGTGTACCAACATCTATGGAATACTCCGGTTCTGTAATGCCATTAGGAACTCTAGGATATTTTGTATTGTATCCTGATTCACTAGCTTGCATAGGATCATTTCCTTTACCACCAGATTCCTGCATCATAATCGCTTGAAGTAAAGATACATAATCTTCTATATTGTATTCTATTGCGTATTTTCGTATTGTATCTTCATATGCAATAACTTCTTCACTTAAAGAAACAATTTCACTGTTAGATCCACCATCTTGGGCTAATACGCTAAATGTGCCAACAAACAGAGTAATCACAATCAATAAAATCAATCCTGTTCCAAAAGAAAAGAGTGTATTCAATGTAGATACACTCTTTTTAACAATATGAAGTGATTTCTTTATAGCGTGTGTTGTATTTTGGACAATAGGCTTGGAAACAAATTGTTCTGTAGTTTTTTTCATCTTTGAAGCATTCAATTTATTCACAACATGCTTCTTTGCCTTGGATATATAAGAAATTCTTTGTGGCTGAACAGCATGGCCTGATTCAATAATCGGGTTCTTATTAGCTGATTTGACCTTATATTCATAATGCTTTTGCTTAATAAACTTTGTAGCACGATGTTTAGATTCAATTACAACTTGTTTTGCTGCAACACTTACTTTATTTGTAGCTTGTACTTGCGGATTGGATTTAACAGGAACATCCTCTTTTTTATCCACATCTTTACTACGAGTATGAATGGTCTGCTTCTTAATAAAATGCTGAATATTTCCCTTTGTATCTTTTGTTTTGATAGCTTGCATTTTTTGTTTTAGTTTTTATATCTCTCAAATTCATCAACTCCTTTGTATGTAAAAAAGCAGAAAGTAAATTCTGCTTAGTTGAATAGGAGTTTTCTATCTCCTGGTTTAGTTGTATTGAGATCATACAGTAATCCTTTTGGCATCTTATTTACAAAAGGTACGATGGATCCACCGTACTTGATTAATCCAGATCCCGTTGGTGCATTTGTAATGTATCCCATCTGTTCTTCTGAAATATTTAGAAGTCTAGCTAAATCTTCTCTATCATTGGCAGATTGGTTTAACATCACAATGAATTCAGAGTTTGATAACATACTTGTTCCTTGTTGACTTGATAATAAGTATTTTACATTTTGTGTAATACCCGTTGGATAGGCATCTCTTTTACGAAATTGTCTCCATGCAGATGCAAAGAAGGTTGCACTTTCTTCATTTTCAAAGATAACGTGAATCTCATCAATGAAGACATGCGTGCGTTTTCCTTTTCTCCAATTTTCATTGACGCGATTGATAATTGCATCCGTAATTACAAGTAATCCCATTGTCTTTAATTGTTTGCCTAAATTAAAGATGTTGAAAGATAGGATTCTAGATTTGATATCTACGTTGGTTTCATGAGCAAAAATGTTCAAGGATCCATTTGTAAATAATTCAAGCTTAATAGCTAATGATTTAGCTTCTGGTTCACTTTGTTCTAGTAGCATGTTGTATAGGTGCTTTAATGTTGGAATATAGTTATTATTCATGGCATCTTGATAAACCAAAGAAACACAACGATCGATAATAGAACGATCAATAGGGGATATACCACCATGATTTGTATCTAACTGTTCAAATAAAGACATGATAAATTGAGATTTATCTGCAATCGCATTTCCACTATCTCCATATCCTTCTGACATATCCATGGCATTAATATAATCTTTACTAT